>Ga0099364_10001247_pt1 | contig 42518 bp, 43 predicted proteins | sample TergutTh196P3_FD_73070 | JGI IMG/M metagenome (GOLD analysis project Ga0099364, IMG submission 73070) | Microcerotermes parvus P3 segment gut microbial communities from Pointe-Noire, Republic of the Congo - Th196 P3 | ecosystem: Host-associated > Arthropoda: Insects > Digestive system > Gut ...
CTAAAATTTTGTTAATTTTTTAGGTTGTGTTGGGTTTGGGCGGACTTGAAGCTGAATTTCGATATGTACGATTTTTAGTTTTCTTGGCTCATGGTTTTGTTCGCCTTTCTTTCTGTTCTGCTCTTTATATTATTATACCATATTAGAGTGAAGATTGCAAGGGTAATTTACATAAAATTTCATCTTTGCATAATGGCGGTCATTTTTATCATAGCCTTTCATTTATCCCCTGCCAACAACCCTCTTACCCTACCCCAACACCTCACACGAACACCCGCCCGCACCAAACCAAACCTCCCCACACCTCCCACAAAACCGAATCGGCTTCTCCTCATCAGTCATCATAAACGAAAGCATCATCTTAACCGCAAGCAAAAGCGAATGAAAATCCCAGACGATTACGGGCTTCACATCAAGCACAATTCTATAAGTCGGAGCGGTACACTCAAAAGCAGAAATTCCCTTCTGAATTAGGCGGCGGTCTTGCTTGTCCTCCTCGCTGTCGGTGTAGTCGTTGTAGTAGAGATAACTCGACAAAAGCGTAAACGCCCACTGTTTAAATTGCTCCAAAAGCCAGTCATAACGCTCCGAATAATCCCGCAAAAACGACATATTTACGGCTTCGGGGTTGTAACCCAAAGTCATCATCAACGCAATCATCTCACGGTCGTCGGTGACATTCCAACGCATGGTGTGATTATCCTTGTAAAAATCAGGCTTTTTGAACGGGAAAAACAGATTTATATAGTCCGCAGTCGGCATTGTTTCAGCTTTCATAAACGGATTTAACGGCAGATAAACCGCCTCATAATCCATGAATTTCGGCGTGGTCGGCAGGGCTGTCATAAAGCAAGCGAATATTTCTGTCCGTCTGCCCTCGGATTTCTGCTATTTTCCGATTAGAATACCGCTTGACGACACGATAATAGAATATTTCTTTGTGATTGTCACTAAGCTCATGCAACACTTTTGCCACTTTCACATTTGACGTTAATTCGCCCAACTCAAACGGAAAATCATAGATAAAATCAAGGAAATTCCCGCTTTGCAACTGCCGCCACCAATCATGATTCCATGCGGCGGGAATCACGGTTTCACTCGTGCTATGGTCGAGATACGAGGCTTCTTCATACTCATTTTCAACGTCAATCTGATATTTCCGATATTTAGAATTAGGTGCAGAACAAGCGATTTCATGCCGCTTTCTTCGCCGTACCGCCAACTTCTCCAATTTGTCATATTCCCCACCCAACTTCTCAAAATCAGCCGCAGAACGGCAGGATTTTTCAAGCAAAGCAAGAGCCTCCGCCCGAAACTGTCTTTTAGTCTTCTTTGAAATCAAACACCTCACCGCCTGTTTTGCTTTCTGATTTTCAGAATTTGTTTGTGCAATATTTCTAATATGTTTCTATCTAAGGCACTCATTTTTGTGCAATACGCAGAACTTAAAAAACTTTTCAAAAAACCTTCCGAAATGACCCCTTGAACTGACCTGTATAATAGGGGACGTTGTAAATCGGCGGGCAATATTTTAGCCGCAACATATATCCCTATTATAATTATATGACTTTTTTCGCAATAAGTCAAGTGAAAGTTTAAGGACTAACCGCTATTATGGGTTAGCCCTTATTTTTTTGTTTCAAAGGAGTGGTGGCGTATGAGATGATATTAGGCTTTGTGCATTACAGTCAAGAAAAAAACGATAATTCAAGGAGGAAGTTTATGAATCTTAATCAAAAACAAGCATTAATCGCAGAAATCGTGACATTATTACAGGCAAAATTAGAGGTTGACATTAAAGCGGAAGCCGCTGAAAGGGCAATACAAACCGCTGTTATTCCTGCAAAACTCGACAATTCCGCTGTAGAAATGCTCACCATTAAAGAGTGTTGCGGAGTAATCAAGGGCTTATCTGAACATTCGTTGCGGCAGTTGGTGGCACAGAAAAAAATTCCGTTTATCAGAACAGGGCAGGGGAAACGTGGTAAAATTCTGATTAATAGAAATGTGTTGATGAGGTATTTTAACAATTTATCGGCAGAGGGGAGGGCGGTTTAATGTTTCAAAAAGAGGTAATTGACGTGGAGTTTACCGAGGTTGAGCAAACTCAGATTGCTGTAATCGAAAGTCCTAAATCAGAGGTTCACGATGAAATGTCGGAGGAAGAATTTAAGGAGTCTCTGGGCTTACCAAAGTGGCTTGAAGTGGACGAAAAGGGCAAAATCACAATCAACGAGGTGGCGTTTTGCAAGGAGTTTTGCAGGGGGCGAACGCTGAAATGTATCGGCGGGATTTTTTACGATATGGGCGGTGAAATCGGTGATGAAATCATAGCACATGAAATTAGCAATATCCTCACAAAGCACGTATTTACAGGGGTTGCGAGCAAAGTCAAATGTCTTATGGGTGCGTTGAAATTGCAATGTTATTCAGAGTTGCCCGAAGTTAAAGAGCATGAAATTCATGTTGCAAACGGTGTTCTCAAAACTGGCAGCGGCTTTGTTTCGGAGCGGCAATTTTGCGTGAACAGACTGAATGTACAGTATGATTCGGCGGCTCAATCGCCTGTCAAATTTCTAAATTTTCTATCAGATTTGCTTGAACCTGACGATACAATTACCCTGCAAGAATATCTCGGTTATCTGCTGATTCCGTCCACGAAAGGGCAGGCGATGATGTCGATAATCGGCGAGGGCGGGGAGGGAAAAAGCGTATTGGGTACTATTCTGAAAGACATTTTTAGCGGAAATATGTGCGTGGGAAATTTCCGAAGAATAGAAACTGACAGATTTTTTAGGGCAAATCTCAAAGGCAAATTGCTTTTCCTTGACGATGATTTGCAACTCGAAGCCCTGCCGACAACGGGATATATCAAGTCGCTAATCACCGTTCAAATCCCGACGGATATTGAGTTTAAGGGCAAGCAGTCGTATTCCGAAAAGCTATATGCCCGATTTTTGTGTTTCGGGAACGGTTCAATCAAGAGCTTGCACGACAAATCGGCGGGGTTTAGTCGGCGGATGATTATTCTGTCCACAAAGCAGATTTCTGAAAATTGGAAAACTAATCCTAATCTTGCACAGGAGATTATCGCCGAAAAGGACGGAGTTTTCGCTTGGATGTTCGCGGGATTGCGGCGGCTGATTGCGAATAATTATCAGTTCAGTCTGTCCGAAAAATCCAAACACAATGCCGTCGAAATGATGAGTGACAATTGTAATATTATTGAGTTTCTTGGCGATAAGAACGCCGTTATTCTCTCGAATAATACTGAAATTTCCTCGACTAATCTCTACGGCAGCTATTCAAAATGGTGTTCCGACAATGCAATGACGGCTGTCAAAAGAGAGGCTTTTGTATCGTGGCTTAAATCCAATCAACGGAAATATTCAATCTCTTACGATTATAATATTGTTTCCGAAAATGGGAAGCGTGTGCGGGGGTTCAAAGGCATATCGGCAACCGCATAAAAAGGAATCGCAAAAGCGGCGTGTAGGCGTGTAAATCCTGTTTTTACGAGGGTTTACAGGGCGTGTATTGCTCGTGTTTTAAGCGTGTAACACGCAAACAGCACGGCTTCAACACGTGCATAAACCTTGTATTTAGGCGATTTACACGCCAACACGCCTAAAATTGCAGTTCACAAAAAATATAAACCAAATTGAAAGGAATTTTTAATTATGAAAACTTTGAATACCATAAAAATCATCGGAATTGACCACGGTTAATCAAGTTGAACAGGAAAGTGCCATGGATTTAATTAACTATGAATTCCTCAGCGGTTGACATTAACTTTAATATCACTTCTGAAAATTTGATATTAATTTCAGAGTTTTTTAATATCAAAAAAATACCATCATTCACCGCCTAAAAATAATTGATATTAACTTTCGCTAAAATTGATATTACTTTTTCAGAATTAATATCAAAGTTAATATCACAATCTTGCCTCATTTTTCTATCACACTAACTAACTTTTGCGATTAAGGCTAGCTACGCCTTTGTTACTTTCGCGAAAGTAACGCAAAGATACTTTTGACACTCCATTCCGGCAAGCCTTCATTCCATATCAAAAGTATCATTGCGGCAGGTGGCGCTACCCCCTACAACCCCCTCAGCTTTTCTCTGCGGACAAAAGCTGATTGTCAAATCCTCACGGATTTGAGATACGACACATTTATATATAGAAAGGAAGAACTTATGCAAAGAACAATTAGCGGAATGATTGGTGACGGGAGTGCCGCCCACAATCTGCGGTATATTGTCACCGATAACGTCAATCCCAATTTAACTTCCGAGAATGTGATTCTTAAAAGCGAGAAAGTCAAGGACGTTTATCACGAACTTTTTGATGAAGCGTTGGAACAGTATAACGCAAAGCAAAATCGCTCTGACAGAATTATCAAAGATTACCACAAACATATTCGACACAGCCGACAGGAAAAAGAATTTTACGAGGTCGTTTTTCAGTATGGCAATCGTGGTGATACAGGAGTTGGCACTCTCGAGGCACAGACGGCGAAAAAAATCTTGACAAAATTTGCGGAAGGATTTGAAAAACGCAACCCGCATTTGCGAGTATTTTTATCAGTTATTCATATGGACGAACCCGAAGGAACTCCCCATGTTCACATCGATTTTGTGCCATTTGCAACTGAAAGCAAGAGGGGATTATCCGTTCGCAATTCTTTAAGCAAGGCATTGGAGCAACAAGGATTCAAAGGCGAGGGGAAATTCAACACTTGCTCCAAACTTTGGATTGACAGCGAGAAAATGGTGTTGTCAGAAATTATGCTTTCACATGGGATTGAATGGCTTGAGCTTGGCACAACAAAAGAACATTTATCGGTCTACAATTACAAGCGTGAAAAGCGGCGTGAGGAAGTTGAGGAGTTGGATAAATTTGTTTCTGAAAAACAAAATACGCTGTCGAACCTAAATGAAGCCGTCGCTTTTTCAGAGGGTCACTCAGAATATCTTGATATGCAGATTGAGGAAAAATATTCCGAAATTGAAAAGCTGGATAAGAGTGTGGCTGAAATTGAAAATCATAACGCCGTCCTCGAAAACTCAATCAACGATAACAACGCCGCCATTCATCAGCAAGCACTAATCTTGCAAAAAGACAAAGCCGAACTTGACAAAATTGCGAAAAAGAAAGTTGACATTGAATCGGTTGAAAATATTGAAGCCAAGAAAACTCTCATCGGCAACAAAATTACGATTAATGTTGACGATTATAACAACTTGCAAACTACGGCTCAGAAATATATTGCCCTTGATAAATCAAAAAAGAAACTTAAAGCGGAAATTTCTGATTTAAAAACCGAGGTTCAGAATTTAGCCGCCGCTAATGCAAGGTTGAAGAAAGAAGTTCAAGGTGAGATTCATTTGAAACTCGAACTCGGCAAGGTTAAGAATGAATTATCCGCTCTGAAAAATACCATTGCGAAAGTCTATGACTTCATTGAACAACTTAATCTACGGGAACGCTTGGAATTGTTTTTGAATCCGCCGAAATTGCAGAGGAAGAAAACGCATAGTCGGTGATTTTCGGCGAAAGTTGGGTGACATATTCCTGTATACTATATAATTACAGCAAAGTTTGGTGAAAATGTCAATTGCTATTCACGCTCTACTGTGGTAAAATGTATATAACAGGAATATGCCATAAAAATTTGAAATATCTGAAAGGGGATATTATTTATGGCGAATATATCAAAGCGGGGTAACAGCTACCGCATAAAAGTAAGCTGTGGTTACGATATTCATGGCAAGCAGGTGATTCAATCTCGAACTTGGAAGCCGGACGAGAGTATGACAGAGCGGCAAATCGAGAAGGAGTTGCAACGGCAGGTTGTTTTGTTCGAGGAGGAGTACCTTAAAGGTCAGGTGGTTTCGACTGTTAAATTTGAGGACTTCGCCGCCGAATGGTTTCGTGATTACGCTGAAAAAAATCTTCGGGCAACAACTCTTCATAGACTAAAAAAGCTGGAGGAACGAACCTACGCCGCCGTTGGGCATTATCGGCTCGATAAAATCACAACTCGCCATGTGCAAAAATTTATCAGCGGTTTGTCAGACGAGGGCGTGAATAAGTCTACAGGCGGCGGACTTTCCCGAAAGACAATCAAACATTATCTGTCGTTCATAAGCACGGTCTTCGACTATGCAATTCGTATGCAAATGGTTTCTAACAATCCTTGCAAAAACGTGTTTATCCCTGCCGAGGATACGCAGGAGCGTGAAGTTTACACAATCGAGGAAATTCACAAACTCCTTGCTCTGCTTGAAAACTTGGGATGGCAGACCGATGAACAGTACGACAGTCGCAACATGGCTAAAGCGTTTTTGCAAGCGAAACGGCATGAGGTACTGCAATCTTCACAGCTTCCGCCATTTCAATGCAACGCAGCTTTTAAACGCAGGGGTTGATATTAAAACCATCCAGAGTTGTTTGGGACATTCGACCGCCACCACTACTTTACAAATTTACTGCCATGAAGTGCAAGAGGCACAAGTAAGGGCAATGGAAGCCGTTGCGGATTTAATCGACAACGGGCTTGAAAATGAGCGGAACAAGGCTTGCTGATAAAATAATGACCATTCAATGACCAAGACAACTTTTCAGGGCATATAAAATGATAGGAAACAACGTATCTACGCCGTTTCCTATCATCCGAAGTTGGTGCGAGTAATGGGACTTGAACCCATACGCCTTTCGACACACGCCCCTCAAACGTGCCTGTCTGCCTATTCCAGCACACTCGCATAAACTATATATAGCATCTTTAATTTATTTTCCGAACTTTTACATTATAAAATATGATAAAAAAACCCGCCGCAGCATTACTCTTCCTCAAATTCCACATTCAAGCGTTCAATAAACATGTTGCCTATTCGGTCGTATTCATCGTCATCATCTATAGAGACTAAAAATTCCTCGTTACCCTCGTATTCGGATTTAAGGACGACTAACTCGCCATCGGATTCCAAATCCTCCGCAGGGTCGTCATAGCATGGAACTAACGCATAATAAACCGCACCGTCAATCTCCATCTTGTCAATCATCTCAAACTCCTGCTGAACGCCGTCTTCATCAACAAGCGAAAAAAGCTCGGGGGAGTTGCCGTTCAATGCAGCCATACCTACTTAACCATCCCTTCAATCATGCACCCATACTTCAATTACGTACTCAACCATTCAATTATACTACATAATGCCCGTGTTGTCAATAGTACACTTTTAACAAAAATTTTAAACAAAAAATGTTTGTTATTTTTTAAAAAAACTATTGACAATGCCATATAACTGTGCTATACTGTTAACAAGGACAGAATAAGTAATCAAAAAGCACAATTTAAAATCCGCTTTCAACCGAAGATGTTCGGAGAAGCAAATGTAGGGTTCAAAATTGGCTTGATAATTTGAATTTGCTTTGCGTCCCCAGAGAGCTGAAAATCCCGATTATCGTTAAATTTTATTCTAATGTTTGTATCGCAATTTATTTAAGAATGTTATTTGCGCGGGAGTTACAAATTATTCTTGGAAAGGCGGCGAGTCCGATGGTTTCTGACAACATTACGCATAATTCTGCTCAAGGGTATCTTCGGCGGCTCGTGTGTAGCCTTGCTTTAAGAAAAATTTGAACTGTTGGGAGTATAAATGTAAGCCTTAAATGTGGCTCACTCCAAAATATAACATTTAGTTAATCATTCTTAAAGTATATAACGAGCCGCATAATTTCAGTACACTTCGCTGTGCTTATATTATATGGTTCTTTTTTGTGCTTAATTGAAATGTTTTTCCGATAGCTTTATGGTGATTCAATTTAAGCATCGCGCAGCAAGGTTTAACCTCTTAAGGATAAGATACCCTTTTCTTAATGCCTTAGGGCTTTAAATAAAGGGCTGCATAAAAATCTGATTATGAAGGGTGATACCAATGTTCTAAGCAGACGTTTGTCAACAACTTTTTTAAAGAAAGTAGTGTTGCTTATGATTGCGTTCACATGTAAAATTTCTAGGTTGAGAATCAAATCTTAATCAGAAAGGACTGAGACCACCTAACTAATTAGCTTTTTTCAAAACTCGGGCATAAAGTTATGCCGCACAATGTTGGAAAGAGGCGATGCCAATGAGAGCCTATTATATTTTGATTATCAAAGATTAATAAGCGAGGGGTGAGTCCAACAAAGTAGGTAAGACGGCTTATGCCGGTATCAAGGTGTTCTATGTTTATGTTAAAGGTTGAGGTTCGAACCAATATAATAATCTACGAGAGGGCTGTCAAAAGACAGCCCTTTTTGATTCCTTAAATAATTCCAATTCTCGTTTTAGCCTTGCAATAGGAAGTCCCATAACATTGTAAAAATCCCCTTTAATCCCGCTGACTAAAAATGCCCCCGCCCCTTGAATTCCGTAAGAACCTGCTTTATCCATAGGGTCTCCCGTTTTAATGTAGCCTTTTATTTCGCTGTCGGTAAGGGGGTAGAAGCTCACCTCTGTCAAAGCGGAAAAGCTCATGCTCTCACCTTTTCCGAAAATGCAAACACCCGTTATAACCCTATGGCTTCTGCCCGAAAGTGTTCTCAACATTCTCACCGCATCCGATTCATCAGTCGGCTTTCCCAGAATAACATCGTCAATGATAACAACCGTATCGCACCCGATAACTAAATTGCCCGGCTCTCTTTTGGCAATATAAGCCGCTTTTTTAACAGCTAAATATTCCGCCGCTTCATTGAGCGGAATATGATTCGGTAAGGTTTCATCAATATCCGCAGGAATAATTTCAAATTCGGGGATTATATATTTAAGCAGTTCGTGCCTGCGCGGCGAAGCAGACGCCAATATCATTCTCATAAAAGCTCCCGCGCCTTCAGCATATAGTCCTCAAAATCATCAACGCAGGCAAGGAACGCATCCATAACCTCCGGCGCAAAGTGCTGAGGCAGAGTTCTGCCGTCACCGTTGACAATAATATCAAAGGATGCCTTATGCGAGAAAGCCGGCTTGTATTCGCGCGCGCTTGTTAAAGCGTCATAAATATCGGCAAGCGCGACTATTCTGGCGGAAATCGGTATATCCTCGCCCGCCAGTCCGTTAGGGTAGCCGGAGCCATCGTATTTTTCGTGGTGCCCTTCACAGATTTCCATTGCTACCCGCAGGGTAGAATTCCCCATAGTAAGCAGATGCTGTGTTTCTCGCAAAACCTTCGTTCCGAAAACGGTATGATACTTGATGGTTTCATACTCCTCTTGGGTAAGCTTACCCGGCTTCAGCAAAATACTGTCCGATATGCAAACCTTACCTATATCATGCAGCGGAGCGTAAAGAACGGTTTTCTTCATTTCGCTTTCCGAAAGCATTTGAGGATGCTTTTTATTTATATATTTTGCCAGAATTTCCGTATATTTCTGCATCCTCTGGATATGCGCGCCCGTTCCCCCATCGCGCCCCTCCGCAAGGAGGGACATCCCCAGAATGACCGCCTTGTGAGAGTCCGAAAGTGCCTGTGTTCTGATTTCAACCAAGCGTTCAAGATTATCCCTGTTATTTTTATTAGCAAGATGATTCCGCACCTTAATCGCAACAACATCCGCGTCATACGGCTTAGAGATGTAGTCAACCGCCCCCAGCATAAGCCCTCTTTTTTCGTTATACGAATCGGACGCGCCCGTTATAAATATTACAGGAATATTCTCCAGCGCGGGATTATCGCGCATACGCTCCAGCACGTCCATTCCGTTCAAGCCCGGCATATATACGTCAAGCAAAACCATATCGGGCTTATGCTTTTCCATAATCTCCAAAGCCTTTTCACCGCCGAGAGCAACCATTACCTTATATTCATTGTCAAGGATAGACCTTAACCCATCGACATTTTCCTTACTGTCATCAACGACAAGTACTGTATTTACCATAAAAATCTCCTAACAGATGATTTACTTAACAAACCTTTTCGCGCCGGATGCTAAAACTTTAAACCATAAAGGCTCCATCCTCTTTTTAACCTCGCCCATCGCTTCAGCTACCTTTATACTTTGAGGGCAATGCTTTTCGCACTTGCCGCATTTTTTACACAGCCCCGCATACGATGGGGTTTTGGAGGTTATATTTGTCCCCGTCATATACTGCTGCATACCCGTTTTCTTTCCGATAGCGTAAGAGGAATTATAAGCCGAAAAACAGCCCGGAATATTAACCCCCAAGGGACAGGGCATACAATAATTACACCCCGTGCAAGGGATTTTATAGCTCTCGTTAAAAATCTCAATTGCTTGGCTGTACGCTTCCCGCTCATCGGCAGTCAACATACCTATGCTTGAAGCTTCCGCTGTTTTGACATTCTCGTCAAGCTGCGCCATGCTGCCCATGCCGGAAAGCACAACCGTAACCTCCGGCTGTTCCCAAAGCCACCGCAAAGCCCATGCCGCAGGGGTAAGAGCGGCGTTGGTTTTTTTAAACAGTTCCTCCGCTTTCGGCGGAAGCCCGTCCGCAAGCCTGCCGCCGAGCAACGGCTCCATAACAATTACAGGCAGTCCTTTTGAATGTGCATATTTAAGCCCTTCCATGCCCGCCTGATAATTTATATTGCAATAATTATACTGTATCATGCAAAATTCCCAAGGGTAAGCATCAATTAAAGCGGTAAAGTCATCTTTTTTTCCATGGAAAGAAAAGCCTATATTTTTTATCTTGCCTTCGCGCTTTTTCTCGTCCAGCCATTTTTCAACGCCCATGCTTTTCAATGCTTCCCACTGCGTAGGGCAGGTAAGCATGTGCATAAAATAATAATCTATATAATCGGTTTTAAGGCGTTCAAGCTGGGTATTAAAAAACTTATCAAAGTCGGAGGGCTTTTTGCAAAGAAAAAGCGGCATTTTCGTAGCGATATAAGCCTTTTCCCTAAGGCTGTTTTGATGGAGAATACTGCCCAAAGCGGCTTCGCTTCCCGAATAAATGTAAGCGGTATCAAAATAATTAATCCCGCGCTCCAAAGCGTTTTTTATAATCCGCTCCGTTTCCTCCATATCAATCCTCCCGGACTTTTGGGGGAAGCGCATACACCCAAGCCCCAACGCCGAAAGCTCATTGCCCGATTTATTATCCTTACGGTATTGCATTTTACTCAACTCCCATAATAAAGTATATATGATAATTGCAATATTGTCAACACTTTTTTGAAAAATGGGGCATAAACGCAGTTTAGCCAACATAGTCAGCTTAACAGAATCTATATCATTATGTACAGTTTGCCATGTGCATGATTAGACCGTCAAAAATTTCACTAAATAACAAGCAAGTTTTTTGTATATAAATTTACATAAAAAACTCTTGTTAATAGGTGCAAAATATGTTATAATTGTACATATCAGAATTAATTTTGGAGGTATTCGTTATGGAAGGAACCGGTTTTTTGAGAACAGTACGAGTCGGGGGATTTGATAAAAAAGATGTTTTGACTTACGTTGACGAGCTAAATACTAAAATTTATACCCTTGAAGCGGAGCTTGAAGAAAAAAAGGCTTTATTGGAAAGCGCGTCCTCAAGCGGCGGAACTGTAGATACCGGCAAATATGAGGAACTCTTAGCCGCCGACAAGGTTAAAATAACGGAGCTTCAGACCGACAACAGCTCCTTGAAAAACCAAATGTCAATCTGTCAAGAAGATATTGCCGAAGCGAATAAAGAGCTTGAAAGCTTGAGAAAGCAAAATGCCGCATTGGAAAATGAATTGCAGGACGCAAAGAACAAAATTGCCGCCGGAGGCTCTACGGCTTCCGATAATGCAATGGATTTGAGCAATGTATTTATGGAAGCGCAAAAAACCGCTAACAGCATCGTTACGCAAGCAAAGGAAAACGCGAAAAAGATGGATGAAGATGCGAAAAAGCTTGCCAACCAAGTCGTTGACGATGCTAACGGAAAAGCTTCCTCCATAGTTAAAACCGCTGAAAGCAAAGCGGATAAAATTATGACCGATGCCGAGGGACAAACTAAGGAAATGAAAGACGCGGCACTTAATATTAAAACCCTCATAGCTACCGAAATCGGAGATATTGAAACCAACGTATATAAGCTGAACGAAATATTACAGCTTTTCTCCAACGAAAGCCTTGCTAAAATTTCAGAATCCAAGTCGATTATAGAAAAAACAAAGGATGCTTTGAGCAAGGGCGAAATTCCTGTTGTAGTCGGCAGTAAGCCCTCTATGCGCCCGGCGGGAGCAAACCCTAAAGCCGCACCCGCTCCTAACGCCCCCAAGCCGCCAATCAATCCTCCTCCGAAAGCCGCAGGCAATGTCGTTCCGCCGCCCAAGAAGCCTGATGCCCCCCCCCCCCCCGCCCCCCCGCCTATGCCCAGAAAGAAATTCGGGATTGACATGAGCGAATTGGAAAACCTTACCAAAGCCGCCGAAGCAGCGGAACAACAAAATTAAGTTCGGAATTGTAAAACAATAGGAAACTGTCCAATACTCGGGCAGTTTCTTTCTATAAAAACGGAGGGTAACTATGGCTCAAAATGAAAACCGCCTTACAGTCCGCAATACTGCCGCCGAATTTCTGACTTTTGCCTATCAAACGGGCGGTGACGGAATTGAAATTCGAGTGCAGGACGGCACAATTTGGCTTCCCCAAAAGCTGATTGCAAGCCTTTTCGCCACAACTTCCGAAAATGTTATTATGCACATTAAAAACATAATTGCCGAATCGGAAATCAGCGAAACGGCAACTGCTAAGGATTTCTTAGTAGTTCAAACCGAGGGCAGTCGCTCTGTCAACCGCAAAATCAAGCATTATAATCTCGATATGATTATCGCTGTCGGTTATCGGGTTAATTCGGCTAAGGCTACGGAATTTCGGCGTTGGGCGACAGTTGTTTTGCGGGAATTTGCTTTGCGGGGATATTTGATTGACAAAAAGCGGATGGAAAACGGCATGTTTTTAGACGATGATTATTTTGAACGCTTACTTGATGAAATAAGGGAAATTCGGCTTTCCGAACGGAGATTTTATCAGAAAATTACAGATATTTATGCAACCTCTATGGATTACGACAAAACGGCAAAAGCAACCAAAATTTTCTTTGCAAGGGTTCAAAATAAACTGCATTGGGCTGTTCATCAGCATACTGCGGCGGAGCTTATTTACAAACGAGCCGACAGCACAAAGGAACATATGGGGCTTACAACATGGGAAAAAGCACCTATGGGAAAAATTGTAAAACGTGATGTAATTGTTGCGAAAAACTACCTGACCGAGGACGAAATGCGGGACTTAGAGCTGATTGTTTCGGGCTATTTGGATTTAGCCGAGGGCATGGCGAGGCGTAAAGTCCCTATGACCATGGCGGATTGGGCGGAGCAATTAGATTTGGTTTTGAAAGCAAGCAAGTATGAAATTTTGGATAATCCGGGAAAAATCACCGCCGAAATTGCACAGGCTCATGCAGAAAATGAGTTTGAGAAATACAGAGTTGTGCAGGACAGACTTTTCAAGAGCGATTTTGACGAATTTATAGAATTGCAAACAATGGCATATTAAAGATTAAATGATGATTGATTAAGAAATGAGGTATACCAATAAAAAAATTCATAACTGAAAAAAGCTTTTATAAGCTTTTGCTTTCCATAGCTATACCGATTGCTCTGCAACAACTTTTGTTTTTCGGGGTAGCCATGACGGATACCTTTATGCTGGGGCGGCTGGGCGAAGCGCAGCTTGCCGCAAGCGCGCAGGCTAACCAGCCTAAGTTTATATTCCAGCTGATTTTATTCGGCTTGGGCGGCGGCGGCTCTGTTTTATCGGCGCAGTATTGGGGCAAGCGCGATATGGAAAAGGTTCGCTTAATTATCGGGATTGTTTTGCGTATAGCGATAGTATGCTCATTGGTTTTTACCGCTATAGTAAAAATCTTCCCCAATCATGTAATTGAATTTTACTTAAAAAATGAAACTCAAAAAGATGCCTACATTATCTCCGAGGCGGTCGAATATATAAAAATAGTAAGCTGGGGTTACTTTTTCTTCGGGTTTTCAATGGCACTTCAGAATATTCTCAGAAGCGTTGAAATCGTAAAAATTGCTATTATTTCAAGTGCTACGGCTTTTGTGGTAAATATTATCCTTAACAGGATTCTGATATTCGGCGCGTTCGGCATCCCCGCTATGGGTATAAAGGGAGCGGCAACAGCTACTCTGACCGTGCATATAATTGACTTTATTATAACCACTGTGTATGTCCTGCGAATTGATAAAAAGCTTTGCTTTAAGCTTAAATATATATTTAGGCGCGACAAACTGTTGTCTGCGGATTTTACGCGCTACAGCCTGCCCGTTTTAGCAAATGAGTTTATGTGGGGCTCGGGGATTTCGATGCAGGCGGCTATATTAGGTCAGCTTAACCCCGATGCAGTTGCGGCTAACGCAATAGTCGGGACGCTTCATAACCTTGCTACCATTGTAATATTCGGCGGAGCTTGCGCGGCGGCTGTCGTGATTGGCAAGCAAATCGGAGGGGGAGATATGGAGGGTGCTAAACATTCCGCATTTACGATTATGGTGTGGTCGGTTATTCTCGGAGTACTCGGTATGCTTATGATGCTTTCGCTGAGAACATGGTTTATATCGCTTTTCAATATCGGCGGCGATGTACGGGAAATAGCTGAAAGGTTGCTTGTCATAATCGCCTTTATATTGATGTTTGTATCCGTTTCGGCGTTTGGGATTGTCGGCGTTTTGCGCGGCGCGGGGGATACTAAATTTTCGATGCTCCTCGAGTTTGCATCACTATGGCTTGTCGCTATACCGCTGGGAGCTTTTCTTGGCTTTAAACTGGGCGCACCCATCCTTTTAGTATGCGCCGCACTGAAAATAGACGAGCCGATTAAAGCCACCATCGCCTTCATCCGCTCAACAAAGGACAGCACCTATAAAGATATTACCCGATAGGCATATCAGAGTATAGCATTTTTTTAAAGCGGTAAACCGCGCCTATCCAACATCTCCTGCAAGGCAACGATTATCCCCATCCTCCCCGCAGTATAGGTCAGCCCGCCTTGAACATAAGCTACATACGGTTCTCTAAGCGGCGCGTCCGCCGAAAGCTCGACCGATGAGCCCATGTTAAAAGCTCCCGAAGCCATAATCACCTTGGAATCATAGCCCGGCATCGCCCAAGGCATCGGAGATATAAAGCTGTCAACGGGAGAGCCTTTTTGCACTCCTTGACAAAACGCAATCAGATTTTCCGAATTTTTCATAACAACGGCGGTTATAATATCCCCTCTCCGTTCATGGATTTTAGGATAACATTCAAAACCTAAAAGCCCCATAATTTCAGATGAGAACTCCGCCGTTTTCAATGCGTTCGCCACAACCTCGGGCGCGAAAAATAACCCTTGATACATAAGCTTGTTCTGATTGAGACTGCATCCGACTTCCCTGCCCATCCCCGGACTTGTCAGCCTTGCGGCGCAAAGCTCTACATATTTTTTCGCGCCCGCGATATAACCGCCTGTCTCGGCGATTCCCCCGCCCGGATTTTTTATAAGAGAGCCGATAATAATATCCGCGCCCGCCTGTATAGGCTCGCAGGCTTCCACGAATTCTCCGTAGCAGTTATCAACAATAATAATAATTTCGGGATTCGCACCCTTAGCCGCCTTAATCGTTTCGGCAATATCCTCAACGGTAAGCGCGGAGCGCAGGGAATACCCTCTGGAACGCTGAATATAAGCCGCCTTAACTCCCTTAACCCGCTGAAAAATCGCGCCTATATCCGGCTTGCCCTCAGAATTTAAATCCAGCTGGTCATATTCAATTTTAAAGTCAAGCAAAGAGCCGCCGCCTGCCTTGCCGCCCTCCGCATTTTTATTTATACCGATAACCTCATGCAGCGTGTCATAGGGCTCGCCTGTAAGACTTATCAGCTTATCGCCCGGGCGCAAAATTCCGAATAAAGCGCAGGCAATGGCGTGAGTGCCGGAAACAAAGCTATGCCTTACAATAGCGTCCTCCGCGCCGAAAGCTTCGGCATATACCTTGTCAAGGGTATCCCTGCCAACATCGCCGTAGCCGTAGCCCGTGCTTCCCTGCATACAAGCCGCACTCACCTTGTTGTTTATAAACGCGCTCAGCACTCTTTCGCCGTTTATACGGGATACCCTGTTAATCTCCGCAAAAAGCGGCGCGCAGTTTTGCTCTGCTTGCGCGGCAAGCTTCATAATCCTCTCATCAATTTCAAAGCCCTTAATCTCTATAGGCTTGGGGTCAAATATATTTTTAGATTTAACAATGCTGTTCATAAAAAATAACTTCCTTTCAGTTTAAAAATGCTTTTAACTGCCATTGACCATTGATTTAACCATAAGCTCCGCCAAGCGCAGACAATCCTCCAAGTCAGAGCGTTTTACAACGCATGACGGGGAATGTAAATACCTGCAAGGAGTAGAAATTGAAATTGTTTTAACGCCGCCGCGCGAAACATGAATCGCACCCGAATCGTTACCTCCGGCTACCACGGTTTTTGTCTGCCAATTTATATTATTTTTTTCGGCAAGCGTTTTTGAAAGCCTGTATAATTCCTTATCGTATATAGCCGATTTATCCATAAACGGTACTACCGCGCCCTTGCCTAATTCACAGCACCTTTTTTCGCCGTTTACCTCCGGTATATCCGCCGCCGTCGTCGCCTCAATCACCAGAGCAAAATCGGGATTGACGGTATGGGCGGCTGTTTTCGCGCCGCGTGTTCCCACCTCTTCTTGAACGCTGAACACAAAAGCGCAATTTTGCACCATTTCGCGCTCCATAAGCTCTAAAAGAACGGCACAGCCGAATCGGTCGTCAATCGCCTTAGCCCTTATAAAGCCGTTGCCGAACTCAATATATTCCGTTTCAAAGTAAACCCTATCCCCTAAATCAACCAAGCGTTCGGCTTCTTCTTTACCGTCCGCGCCTATGTCAACGTAAAGCTTAGAAAATTCGGGCTTTTTCTCCTTTTCCTTATCCGACATATTATGAACGGCTTTTGAGCCTATAACGCCGTTCAGTCTCTTCCCCCCGACCGTCACCCTCCTGCCTATAGCCGCTTGCGCGTCAATGCCGCCGACGGGTGAAATCGTGAGCGTGCCATCATTTTTAACGGAGGTTACGAGCATACTTACCTCGTCCATATGGGCGCAAACCATTAAGCGAGGGTTTAGGTTTGAGGGGTTAGATTCGAGAGCGTTTGGGGTTACGATTAAATTACCCAAATTATCAACAATATAATTATACTTATTGTTTAATTTTGAAATAATATACTCTCTGACAGCGTTTTCATCCCCCGAACCGCCGTTAAGCAGGCATAGCTCTTTTAAATGCGTGTAAAAATTTTCCACTAGACTTTACCTCCTTTGTAGCCATACTACAAAATATCACTATACTGACGTTTTGAATATAATACTCTTCGTATTTCAACTGTTTCACCATTCACAATAAAAAACACCGTATAATTCTTTACAATAAGCATCCTGTAACCCTGCAATCGAAGCTTCGGGTCTCTCACAAGAGCACATCGTTCAGGCATATTAATTAAAGTGCCTATTTTTTCAATAATTAAATCATAATACCTTGCTGAAGCTTCGGGAGATTTTAAGTATAAATATTCAGCAATTTCACGTAAATCGTTATATGCAATCGAAAATATCTTTAATTTATACCTTTCCAAAAACATCATCCCTTATTCTTTTTGCGGCTTCAAAAAAGTCCATACCTTCATCTCCGGCGGCAATCTCAGCATCTGCTTGTGCAAGCTTTCCATAAAGCTCTAACTGAGCTTGCTGACATTCAAACATTTCAATGCTGAGTACAACCATATCTCCAACGCCGTTTTTTGTAATAAATACCGGCTCTTTGTGAATATGGCAAAACTCTCTTATTTCATTAAAACGATTTTTTAAGTCGGATACGGGTCTGATAACAGGCATGATTATTACCATCCTTTTTAATTTTTTAGAGTAACAGTTAACCGTAAATATTCCGCTATAAGCAACGCTGTATTTTCAACATCTGACAAGGATATAACCTCAACAGGTGTGTGCATATACCGCAAGGGGATTGATAAGACTACCGCCTTAACCCCGCCGGAGTGAACCGAAAATGTATCGGCGTTAGTGCTTGTTTTGCCGCTCATAACTTCAATTTGATACGGTATATTTTTTTCCTTTGCGATAGAGATGAACTGCTTTGACAAGCCGCCGTCAAGAACGGGCGAAACCCCAATCATAGGACCTTTTCCCATAATCCCGCATTTTACTTCCGAATCGTCCGCCGTTAAAGCAAAGCTTACGTCAACAGCGATTGCAATGTCGGGGTTAATGTCATATACGGCTTTTTTCGCGCCGCGCTCCCCGACTTCCTCCTGAGCCGAAAAAAGAACGCTGAAGCTGCATTGAGGCTCTGTATTTTCAAGCAGTTCCAAAGCCCTTAGTATAACGGCAACCCCGCAACGGTCGTCAAGCCCCGCTCCCGTAATCCTATCCTCGGATTCCCCCAGCAAGGCGCATTTCACATCAAAGACAACTCCATCGCCCGGTGAAACTAATTTCTCGGCTTCTTCCCGGCTTAACCCTATGTCAATGCTTAGAGCTTCAATTTCGGGGATTTCATCATCTTTAGAGCTTAAATGAGGAGGAATTGAGCATATTACTCCCGGCAGCTTCTCTTTCCCTAATACCGCAACTTGCTGTGCCGATAAAATCCGCCTGTCAACGCCGCCGCAATTGGATATTTTCAAAAACCCATCGTCTGTGATGTTCGTTACAACAAAGCCGATTTTATCAATATGCGCGTCAAGCAATATATGCGGTTTGCCTTTTTCGCGCTTTCCGAAATGAGCAATCACGCTGCCGTCTTTTATATAGCAATCGTCCGTATATTTCTTTAATTCACCCAAAGCGATTTCAGCCGCCGGAAATTCTCCGCCGGGGATTCCGTCTGCGTTTGTTAGGGTGAATATTGTTTCTTTCAAATTCATTTTGGTCTCCTTTTTAATAGTTCACGTTAACTGCTCTACAAGCCTTTTAAAATGCCGTCCCCGCTCCTCAAAGTTTACATATAAATCAAAGCTTGCGCTTGCCGGGGATAGGGTTACGATGTCGCCCGAAGCGGCGTTTTCTTTTGCTGTTAAAACGGCTTCTTCAAGGCTTGCAACGCGGATTATGCGGCATTGTGCGGGGGAATAGGATGAATAGTCCTTAACGGCTTTTTCTATTGCGTCAGCCGTAGCTCCGAGTAGAATAAGCAACTTAACATTATTGTTAATGGGTTCTGCAAGCGGCTCGTATGAAAGTTTTTTATCATACCCGCCCGCTATGACAATCAGCTTTTGGTTAAATGAGTTAAGCCCCGCTATGGTTCTGGTTGGGCTGGTGGCTATGCTGTCGTTATAATATTTAACCCCGTTAAGCTCGCGGACAAACTCAATCCTGTGCTCAACCCCGCCGAATTCTTTCGCCGTCTTAACGATAGCCTCAACGGATACATCACCCCAAACTGCCGCGATTGCCGCAAGGTAATTTTCAATATTATGAACCCCCGGAAGCTTTATTTCGCTGATGCGGACAATTTTTTCATGCTTGCCGTAATTATTAAAGCAGAGCATACCGCTTTCCGTGTCCAAATATGCCCCGCAATCGGGGATGCTTTTGCGGCTGAAATATACAACCTTGCCCCTTACGCAATCGGATAATTCCGCATGATACTCATTGCCGAGGTTTAACACGGCTTTTCCGAAAGCATTTTGATGAAGCAGTATGTTTTTCTTGCTGTCAGTATATTCCCGCATAGTCCCGTGAACATCGAGATGATTGGGGGATATGTTGGTAACTGCCGCTGTATCCGGCGATTTTCTCATAGACTGCAATTGAAAGCTTGAAAGCTCAACCACGGCAACATCGGAGGGTTTTATACTCTCAATAAGCGGCAAAAGTGCTTTTCCTATGTTCCCGCCTTTATGTACGGCTTTGCCGTCCTTTTCCAAAATGTCGGCTATAATTGAGGTTGTGGTCGTCTTCCCGTCCGAGCCTGTAACGGCAATTGTTTTACAGGGGCATAAATCAAAAAATACCTCCATTTCAGATGTAACGGCAATACCTTTTTCCCGCGCCTTTATTAAAGCGGGGTGATTGAAGTACATGCCGGGCGTTCTGAAAATAATATCCGCGTCAAAAATTGCTTCAAGGTAATCATCGCCCAAGGAGAGCTTCGCGCCGTGATTCTCATACCGAACCGCCGCTTCGCCTAACTGCTCCCGCGTTTTTTTATCACAAACCGTAACATCAAGCCCCTTTTGCAAAAAGAGCATGATTAATTCATGATGACTTACCCCCGCCCCAATAAGCGCGATTTTCTTATTCCTGACAGAATCAAAAAACATCTCCGCCCTAGTCAAACCAACCCCACCTTACCCGGTTAATTGTTCACTGTTCATTGAATAACGCATACGCCCGTCCGAATCAGCATATTTTTTAACATGCCCTCGAATTAACCTGCACAACTTATTATACACAATTTAAATTAAAATAGCAACTAAGAACATCTGTTTCAATAGAATTAACCAAGAAACGGGGTATTTATAATCAAAATTTTTACTAATAAAATAGCAAAAGACACTTTTAAGCTTGCTTTCATGTCGTTTTTTCTGCAAGGCATGGGGCTTTTGTTTAATATACTAACATCAAGAAAGCTCGGCACGGCATCCGTGGGGGTTATGAATTTGATTTTCGCCTTTTTCGGATTTATAATGATTTTAGCGGGCGGCAATATCTTTTTATCGACAAGCAGGCTGGTATCCGAGGAATTAGGCGCGGGCAACCTTAATTGCAGACGTATTATGCGGTACGCTATGAGCTTCTCTCTTTTTTTATCCTGCTTTTTCGCGGCTTTATTCTTTATCTTCGCGGATATGGTATCGGTGCGTTTAGCCCCTGTCACCTTGGGCGGTGCTGACCCCAAGCTGGCGGCAGCAATACGGATTATCGCGCTTTCGCTCCCCTTAGGCTCAATGGGGGCTTGCATAAAGGGCTATTTTCACGCTAAACGAGAGGTGAAAGTTCCTATGAGCGGCGATTTCACCGAATTTACGGTGCGCTGGGCGGCTCTTATATCGTGCCTTATGCTCTACCCCGACGTCAGTATTTATTTAATCCTTGCCTTTGCTATTTTAGTCGGCGAAATAGCAAGCTGTTGCTATCTTATTATAAAGTATCTTCCCGAATATGCGGAATTTTCAGCCCTGCCATCGGGCAACCCCAACATAAAAAGGGGCGCGGACTACTTGAAGCTGTCCTTGCCCATTTCACTCAGCGGGTATGTTCAGATGTCTATGTCGCTGTTAAATGAAGCGTTAGTACCTGTAGTTCTTCTGAAATACAACCTCTCGGCGGAGCGCGCTTTAAGCGAATACGGAATGTTTGAAGCCATGATACTCCCCGCCATGTTTTTCCCCGCGCTGATTTTGGGCAGCTTGTCAAACGTAATCATCCCCGAAATCGCAAGAGCAAATTCTGCGGGTAACGCAAAGCGGGTCGAGCATCTGGTGAAGCAGGCTCTTACAAAGGCAGGTGCATATTCAGTTCTAATCGCCATGCTGTTTTTCGTTTTCGGAGGATTAATAGGCGGCATAATCTGCCCCTCCGACCCGTTAGTGGGCGATGCGTTAACTCTGCTTGCTCCCATTATACCGTTTATCTACCTTGAAATTGTTCTGGAGGGTATACTCAAAGGCTTGGGCAAGCAAAACTTTTCCACGCTCAATTCCCTTTGCGAATATACGGTAAGAATCCTGTGCCTTATCATTTTCGCTCATTTTTACGGCTTCTGGGGCGTGATTATTTCATATTACGCAAGCAATATCGCAAGCAATATCGCGCGCTTAATTGTCGTATACAACTCTATAGGAAAGGGCTTTAGCTTTACTCGGCGCAGACAAACGGTCTGATGTCCTCCAGCTTTTTCTCTCCGATTCCCTTGACGTTGATTAATTCGTCAACCGTGTTAAAACCGTGCTCCCTTGCATAATCATATATACTTTGAGCCGTCGCATAGCCTACTCCTTTTAATTGGGTCAGTTCCTCCGTTGAGGCAGTGTTGAGGTTTATCAGAGGGGCTTCGCTCGGAGGGGGTTGCGCGTTTGCGTTTATATTGACGGCGGCTGTTTCCGATTCTTGTTCACCCTCTTCAATATTTTCAGTATAAAGAAACGCGCGCCATTTCTCAACGCTTGCCTCCCCTATTCCCCTTATATGTACAAGCTCGTCCACACTTTTGAAGCCGCGGATTTCATCGCGGTAGGCTATGATATTGGCGGCGGTAGCTTGTCCTATTCCGTTAATCATTTGCAGTTCCTCCGCTGTTGCGGAGTTCAAATCCAACGGGAATACAATCGGAGGCTCATTTACAGAGGCTGCCGCTTCCCTTAAAAGAGAAACGGCAGATTTAGCTGTAGATGCAGAGGTAGATGCAGTCACAATTATGCCATCGTCCCAAACATCGTTAAGGTCTGTCAAGGCTGTTTCCGTAACTAAAGGAGCGGCGTCTGAGGATGCTTCCGGCTCGCCTGAGTCCTCAGCTTGCAATGCTAAAACAACAGGAACGGCTTTAGGCGCAGGTTCATACCGACCCGCCGCCAATACCGCCAACATAACCGCCGCCGCCCCGATTCCGCCGAGGAGCAGTGTTTTCTTGGTTTTTTGTGTTGCTTTCATGAGATTCTCCTAGCAATAGCGTAACCGTTTGGCGGAGAGGGCGGGATTCGAACCCGCGTGGGATTGCTCCCAAACTGATTTCGAGTCAGCCCCGTTATGACCACTTCGATACCTCTCCGAGCGCGCAATAGCGTAACCGAGCGCAGGGAATATTCCCCGTAAATTCCCGATTGACTTTATTATACCATTAACATGTAAAATTGTCAATAGCAATATTTTAATTTTTTGATAACGCTTCATTGTGTTAACAATTTGTTTTCATTTTAGACATTAATTATGCTTTATCAATTACCCCTAATATGATATAATATCTATCGTGGCCCGTTGGTCAAGCGGTTAAGACTCCGCCCTTTCACGGCGGCATCACGAGTTCGAGTCTCGTACGGGTCACCAATGAACCCTTGCAGGTCTTTGCTTTTGCCAAGACCTGCAAGGGTTTTTATTTTCAAATCAAAAACCTGTTTTAAAAATAAAAACCGAAAGGGGAGATAGACCATGCTATGCGGCATGGTCGAGGTTATGTCAAGCTTTAATTGGGGAATAATGGCAAGCGGTAAAATTGCCGAAAAATTTGCGGAAGCACTTAACTTTACGGAGGGTGCAAGGCTTTACGCGGTCGCGTCCAGAAGCCTTGAAAAAGCGCGGGACTTCGCAAATAAGCACGGGGCGGAAAAGGCGTATGGCTCATATGAGGAATTAGCTAAGGATTCCGCAGTCGATATTATATATATAGCAACGCCCATGAGCTGTCATTACGATAACGTAAAGCTATGCTTTGAACACGGCAAAAACGTACTCTGCGAAAAAACCATTACCCTTAACGCAGACGAGCTTGAAGAGCTTATCAAAACGGCAAAAAGCAAAAATCTCTTTTTTATGGAAGCGATGTGGATGAAATGTATGCCGCATTTTAAAAAGGCTCTGCATTGGCATAAAAACGGAAGAATAGGGGAAGTCAAAGCAATAAGGGCAGACCATTCAAACGCCGTTGCTTACGACCGCGATGACAGGCTTTTCCGCAATGATTTAGGCGGCGGTGCTCTGCTTGACATATGCGTTTACCCGATTACCTTCGCGGCAAGCTTTTTGGGCTTTGAGCCGAAGGAAATTATGTCCGCCGTGCACATAGGCGGGGAAAATGTAGATATGAACGAAGCGATTATCATGAAATATGAAAACGCCTTTGCTTCAATGTTCGCGGGCTTTGATGTGTTAAACGACAATCGTGCCGTGATTGTCGGCACGCAGGGCAGGATTGAGTTTAACCCGTGGTTTTTCTGCACCGATACCGTCCGCCTTTATGGCAAAAACGGCGCGCTGACCGAAGAATATACATTTCCTCATCCCTGCAACGGTTACGAATACGAAATAACCGAGGCGCAGGATTGTTTAAGGGACGGACTAAAGGAAAGCCGCCTAATCCCTTTATCAGACACGCTTGCCGTATTAAAGCTTATGGATAAAATACGCCAAACTTGGGGCTTGACATTCAGCGGGGAGAATGAGAGTTAGTTTTTCAATGGGTATATTAATTTGTAATGTAAGGATGGGAATATGATGTACTTTTTTTTGTCGTGCGTTATTTCAATGGCGGCTGCGTATCTCTTGGGAAGCTGTAATTCTTCAATCATCGTAGTAAGGCTGTTAAAAGGAGAGGATATTCGCAACCACGGAAGCAAGAACGCAGGATTGACCAATACGCTCCGCTGCTTCGGTAAAGCCGCCGCCGTGCTGACCCTTATCGGGGATTTGCTGAAAGGCGTTATCGCTGTTATATTAGCCCGCCTTATCTTCGGGCTATTCGGCTTCAGCGGCTCGGACTATGCGTATTTAATCAAATCAGTCGGCTATGCCGCAGGATTTTTTGCCATCATCGGGCACATTTTTCCTTTATATTACGGTTTTAAGGGCGGCAAGGGCGTTCTGACATCATCGTCAATCCTAATCGTGCTGGACCCGCTCTCCTTCGCGCTTGCCATATCCTGCTTTTTGCTTGCGGTTGCAGTTACAAAATATGTATCATTATCATCCATGATAGCGGCTGTTTTTTATCCCATACTCACCTTTGTGCTCAACTATTTTTTCTACAAAGAGCCGCTTAACCAAAGCTTGACGTATACGGGGCTTGTCGCTTTGACGAGTGCTATGCTGATTTATATGCACAGGACGAATATAGCAAGGCTGAGGGCGGGCACGGAAGCTAAAATTACCGACAAAAAAAGAGTTGATAAAGATAATAACTCTTAAAGCGCGGACAAGCCGGCTTATTTTCACAAATATCGGAGGTTGCGGAATGCTTAAAAGAGTAATCTGCTCTGTGCTGTTGCTGTCTTTCGTACTAACGCTTGCAGGCTGTAATAAAAAAATTGAGGACGATGGCGAGGCTGAAAACATCTCTCATAAAAGCGAAGAAACTCTCGCCCCCTTTGAAACGATGCCCGTAGTTCTTGGCATGAATCAAATACGCTGTTTTTCACGTTTAAACGATGAGATGATTCTTATAGGTAAAGAAACAATTATTACATCGGATATAGAGGCAATTGAGAGCGAAGAGGGTTATACGTGGATACATTACGATTCGGAAGTAATCGCCTCAGCATTAATTTTCAATTCGGAGGGCGATTTATTAAATAAAATCATTTTACCCGAATACTATCTTGACGCGGTTGCTGTTGATTCCGAGGGAATATGGGTATTTGACAGTATCTACAGCGAAGGTGACGGCAATACGAAATACTTCTTAATCTGCCTTGATTTTGAGGGGAACGAGGTTAGAAAATTTGAGGTAGCTCTTGAAAAATTGTTTGCCGATGATAAAGTTTCCCCGATTGCGGAAATGATTATTGGGGACGATGGCAATTTTTATATGCTGTTTACGCCCGCTTATACAGCAAGCCAAGAGTATGGGGAATATTTTTATATCGTTTCTTTTGATAGAAACGGCAATATACTCTTTGAAATAAAAGAACAGCGTGAATATCAAGAGCAAATGACAGAATTAGACCATCTTACCAAATTGCAAGACGGGCGAATCGTTGTCTTTAAAAGCCACCGGCATAACGCCGCATTTAACGGCGAGGAATTTTTTATAGAAATTGACCCTGCCCAAAAAGGTTACGGCAATCGGAAATGGAATTTTTCACAACCCGATAAAATTCAGTCTCATATGACCATTTCAAACGGCGGCGGCGTTTATGATTTTCTGGTTAAGGATAGAGGGGTAATTTACGGCTATAAGATTGAAACGGGCGAGAGCACGGAGCTAGTCAATTGGGCTGAGCGCGGAATATATAACAACGTCCATAGCTATGATGCGCCGTATCAATTCGCGGTATTATTCGGTGATGAATATATATTCTCATTTTTAGAGAATAAATCTGAAGATGGTGACCCTTTTTCTTTATATGGCGTGATAAGCTTAGTCAAACTGCCCATAGCAAAGGACAGGCAGGTTTCGTCAAATAAAAAGAACGTAACGGCGGCAACGCTCGGCGAGGTTAGCGACAGCGTAAAAAACTCTATTGCGGAATTTAACAAACAAAGCGAAGAATATAATATCCAAATTAAGACATATGAGGGGGATATTAGCGATATAATCAATGCGTTTAATATTGACATAGCCTCCGGCAGAGCGGCTGATATAATATTGACGGATAACAGCCATGTATCATTAGAGAGCTATGCTTCAAAAGGGCTTTTCGCCGATTTATATGAATTTATGGATAATGACCCCGATTTTGACAGAGATGATTACCTCCCGAATGTCTTTAAGGGGCTTGAAACGGACGGCAAGCTGTTTATCGGTGCAAACTCATTTTATATCAGCACATTAATCGGCAAAACCGAGATTGTCGGCGAAAACAAGGGCTGGACTTGGGACGAATATAACGCACTTTTGGCAAAGCAACCGACAGGAATTACCCCGATTGCAAATGAATGGGATTATATCACGAACAAGAATTTTCTTGAATATATGCTTTATTCCAACATGAGCGAATTTGTGGATTTCAAAGCGGGGACATGCTCTTTTGAAAGCACGGGATTTATCGAGCTTTTAAAAGCGGCGGACAGCTACCCTGCCGAGCCGGACAGAGTTTTAAGCCCTGATGCGTACAGAGCGGGAAATCCGTTGCTTATGCAGGTAAATGTCGCTTCCTTTGTCATTCATAAAATATTTGAAACGGCGCGTTTCGGCGGTGACATAACCTTTATCGGCTTCCCCGCTGAAAGCGGTAACGGCTCATACGGGCGGGCGGACAGCCGATTTGCAATCCTAAAAAACGCAAACGAACCGCAGGGCGCGCGGGAATTTGTGAAGTATCTTTTAACCGATTTTCAAGAAACGGCGGTAACGCCAAAATCGGGAACCTTAATGCCGGGCTTCCCCGTCAGAACATCCACTCTTGAAAGGCTGGCGGATAAGGCTAAGAATGCTCCTGCTTTTGATTTTTCGCTCCCGCTTGAAAACGGCGGGGAATTATTAATTGAAATCGAACCCAATACCGATGCGGACAATCAAAAAGTGTTTGATTTGATTGATTCAATTACGGATTTTACAAGTTTTGACATAACCGTTGCAAGTATTGTTCAAGAAGAAGCCGCGTATTATTTCAGCAATCAAAAATCCGCTGAGGAAGTTTCGGCAATTATACAAAACAGGGTGGGGCTTTATCTTGCGGGGTTGGGGTAACACCGCATCAAAAACGAACTGTCAAGCATTTTTCGAGAAAAAATTAAAACCCAACCAAAAACTAAGCGGCTGTGAAAGCCGCTTAATTTTTTGGTTGGGTTTATAATAGGTTTTTTGGCACGCCTTATTGGATTCGAACCAATGACTTACTGCTTAGAAGGCAGTTACTCTATCCTGCTGAGTTAAAGGCGCGAATATGCCTATGACGGGATAACGAATTTATTATAGCATAACTTTATTCGCTTGTCAAGTGTTTTAAATAATATTATTGACAAAATTTTTGTAACATATACATTGACTTACCGTATCAAATCAAAAACCTACTTGACATTTTGGTAATAACATGATATAATTTTGGTATACTATAAATATTAATGATATATTTGGCAATTATCTTGACACTAATCGCTAATCACTAAACACTAACCGGGAAAGGAATGTGGGAATGAGGCAAAACTTGTTGGATAAGAGGCAAAATTTGTTAAATAAGATATTAGAGTCGTTTTCGTCCGTTCTTCCGATAATCGTTATTGTATTTATCCTGTCGGTCAGTATTGCGCCGATAACGGGGGATATGTTCTTTAAATTCTTTGTGGGAACGGCATTTCTGATAATCGGAATCGGGCTTTTCACAATCGGCGTTGACCAATCTCTCGTATTAATGGGCGAGGAGATAGGCTCTAAGATAACTCGCTTTAAGAAGTTATGGATTATCCTGCCCGCTATATTTATTATCGGATTTTTCGTTGCCGTTGCCGAGCCGGATTTGAATGTTTTGGCTTCGCAAGTCGCCTTTGTTGAGAAGAATACGCTTATTATGACGGTCGCGTTAAGTGTCGGAACTTTTCTGGCTATTGCATTTTTGCGGATATTTTTGCAGATTAAGATGGCGCGAATCCTTAGCTTTTTGTATATAATTATATTAGCGATTGTTCTGTCGCCGATGATTTCGGAGGATTTTATTCCGGTTGCTTTCGATTCGGGCGGCGTTGCGACGGGACCTGTTGTTGTTCCGTTTATAGTCGCTATTGGTTTGGGACTTTCGTTTGTTCGTGACGATAAAACCCAGCAGGAGGATAGCTTTGGTCTGGTCGGGCTTTGTGCTATAGGTCCGATAGCGGCGACTTTGCTTTTGGGGATGTTCACTAATAATGCGGATAAAGAGATGAGTGCCGAGCTTGTTTATATTCAAAATTACGACAGCGTAGCTGATGTTTTCCATGAATTTTTAGTGCAGTTCCCGCATTATTTTCTCGAAACGGGGATTGCGATTGCACCGATATTAGTGCTGTTTTTCATATTCAATTTTATAATACTGAAACTTGATAAGCAAACGATTATTAAGATACTTGTAGGGCTTTTATATACTTACTTAGGGCTTGTTTTGTTCTTCACAGGGGTAAACGTCGGCTTTATACCGACAGGGCAGTTTTTAGGCGGAACGCTGGCAAAAAGTGCACCACTCCTTTTAATCCCGATAGGCATGATTATCGGCTTCTTCATCGTGTCGGCTGAACCTGCCGTTATCGTATTAAAACAGCAGGTTGAGAATGTAACCGACGGTGCGATAACAGGAAAAGGGCTCGGGCGAGGGCTTTCAATCGGGATTGCAATCTCCGTCGGCTTGGCTATGATTCGGGTTTTGAGCGGAATATCTATACTATGGTTTCTAATCCCGGGTTATGCCTTTGCCCTTGTTATGACCCTGTTTGTCCCCCCTGTATATACCTCTATTGCAATCGATTCGGGAGCGGTCGCAAGCGGTCCTATGACGGTTACGTTTTCTTTGCCGCTGGCGTTGGGAGCGAGCCAAGCCTTGGGCGGCAATATCGCCGCCGACGCGTTCGGGCTTGTTGCCATGGTATCAATGACTCCGTTTATAACTATCCAATTGCTTGGCTTTATCAGCATAATGAAAAAGAAAAGAACCAAGCCGCTCCCTGTTCCCATCCCTGTCGAGGCGGACGAAATTGTGGATTTAACAGAAGAAGACTAATTCAGTAAGGATGGTTTTAAATGAAATTAAAAGCATTAGTGATTATAGCGAATGAAGACTGCTGTGATTTAATCCCTAAAATTCTGGTTAAATCGGAATCGCCGTTTTATTTTATTATGCACGGAAGCGGCATTGCCGATTCTGTTATGCTTGATTATTTGGGGCTTATTCAAAATAAAAAAATGGTCGCTTTTAGTATTACGGCTAAAAAAAATGTCTCGTTTATATATAAGCTTTTAGAACACCATATGCAGCTTAGTTCCGCAGGCAAGGGCATTGCATTTTCTATTGACATAGATACAGCAAGCGCGGCTTTAACGAAAGCCTATAAAGAAATTCCCGAAAACGGCGATAATAATGATAATAGTAAGGGCGGTTATGAACTTATGGAAACTAAAATTGATGGTCATCAATATGAATTAGTTATAACAGTAGCGGAGCGGGGCAGTTTTGACGAAATAAAAGCCGCAGCAAAAGCCGCTGGAGTGCGAGGCGGGACTCTTATTCACGGCTTAGGGATGGGCAGCGAAAAATCCGAAAAATTCTTCGGGATTTCTATCCAGCCGGAGAAAGATATCATCATGATTATCACCAAAAAAGAAGAATCCAAAGATGTTATGAAGAGCATCTTAGAAGCCGCCGGTTTAAGCACGAAGCATAAAGGGATATGTTTTTCTTTGCCTGTAGACAACGTGTTCGGCTTGGCAAGCAAAATTGAAATTGATAATTTGAAGTTGGATTAGGAGCGGATTTATGCCGTTAAGGAGTATAACAGAAAAAATCGGAGGTGCTTCATAGGCACATGAAACAAAGGTGTTGCTAAAGCCTAAAAGCGTAGGGCATCAGCTCTTTGAGCGGGTGGCAGACAGGCGGCTTGCCGTCTTCGCATAAGATTACCCGTAATGACGGCGAAAATTCAGCCATGACCTGCAAACAGCTTCCGCAGGGAAAAGTTAGCTTCCCGCCGCTTGACGTGATAGCTATAGCCGAAAATTCGGTGAAGCCCTCTGAAACGGCTTTGAAAATCGCCGTTCTTTCGGCGCAGTTGGTCGAGCCGTAGGCGGCGTTTTCTATATTGCACCCTGTAAAGGTATCGCCGCTTTGGCATAGCAAAGCCGCTCCGACCTTAAAGCCGGAATATGGGGCATATGCCCTTGCTTGGGCTTCCACTGAGCGCGCAACAAGCTCTTTATCTGTCATTCTCCGTCCACTCCTTATAAAATAAAGTGTAAATAAAAATAGAAAATCAATTTAAAAATGGTTGAAATGATTGACACTGCCTCATTATTATGTTACAATGTTCAATGTACGGTGCCCTCCGATACAAGCCGAGCCATACGCGCTAAATACATAATACTATATTATATCATATATTTTTGCGAATGTCAAGGAGAATTATAATGAGGAAGATGCTTTTTATTTTTAATCCGAATTCGGGTAAGGGTATGGTTAAAGCGCATTTACCCGTAATAATAGATACTTTCGTAAAGGGCGGCTATGAGGTCGTGGCACACCCCACTCAAACTCGGGCGGACGCGCTCCATAAGGTAACCGCGCGGGGGGCGGATTTCGATGTTATAGCCTGCGCGGGCGGCGATGGTACGCTCAACGAGGTTATCGCCGGTCTGATGCAGTTGAATGTGAAGCTTCCGCTGGGCTATATTCCGGCGGGGACTATGAATGATTTCGCTTCAAGCTTGGAAATCCCCAAAACGATGACCGAGGCGGCTAAGCTGATTGTAGAGGGCGAAACCGCAGAGGTTGACATAGGCTCGTTTAACGGCGATTATTTCACCTATGTCGCCGGGTTCGGCGCGTTTACCTCCGTTAGCTATGAAACGCCGCAACAGCTTAAAAATATGTTCGGCTCTTTAGCCTATGTGATGGAGATGGTAAAAAGCTTGGGGATGCCTAAATCTTACCGCGTTAACGTATCCTATGACGGAAAGGAGCTTTTGGGTGACTATGTTTTCGGCATGGCTTCCAACTCAAAATCCGTGGGCGGAATTAAGGGCTTGGGTGGGAAAGACGTTTTTCTTGATGACGGGCTTTTTGAATGTCTCCTTATTAAAAATCCCGAAACTATCGTTGAATTTCAAATGACGGTAAACGCCCTTTTAAGGAGAGAGATGGAGTCGGAGCATTTTCATTTTTTCAAGGCGTCAAAGATAGAATTTCACTCGGACGATGACCTCCCGTGGACTTTGGACGGAGAATTCGGCGGCAATTGCAGAAATGTTACCGTCACCAATATGCACAAGGCGGTTTCCGTTTTTGTAAAAAAAGCTTAAAATAACCCCTTTACAAATTAAAAAATTTACTGTATAATATTATAAAAGGTTACTCCTAATCTTTCGTTCTTAAATTAATACCCGAAAGGATGTTACAGCAGATGAGTGAACAGCCAAAATACAAGCGGGTTCTTTTAAAGGTCAGCGGCGAGGCTTTAGCGGGCAACAAAAAAACGGGACTTGATTATTCCGTAGTTACGAAAATATGCGAAAGCATTAAAAAATGCGCCGATGCCGGGGTTGAGGTCGGTGTCGTGGTGGGCGGCGGAAATCTGTGGCGCGGGCGTTCAAGCGGTGCTATGGACAGAACCAGGGCGGACCACATCGGAATGTTGGCGACCGTTATGAATTCATTAGCCGTTGCCGATGTTTTGGAATCGCTCGGAGCTACCGTAAGGGTTCAGACGGCTATAGCGATGAATCAAGTAGCCGAGCCGTATATCAGAAACAGGGCTGTGCGGCATCTGGAAAGGGGCATGATTGTAATCATCGGCTGCGGAACGGGTAATCCCTATTTTTCAACCGATACAGCGGCGGCTTTAAGGGCGGCTGAAATCAACGCCGATATTATGCTCAAAGCCACAATGGTTGACGGTATATACGATAAAGACCCCCGAAATCACAGCGATGCGGTAAAATACGATAATCTGAGCTTCAGCGAAATATTAGTTAAAAACCTCACCGTTATGGACGGAACAGCCGCTTCAATGTGCAGGGATAACGGCATCCCCCTAATCGTATTCGACTTAAACAGCCCCGAAAATATTTACTTAGCTTGCATGGGGGCTCAGGTAGGGACGTTTGTCAATTAACAAATAATAATTAACAATTAGAAAGGGTAGATTTTTTATGGATGAGCAGATTAAAAGCACGAAATCAAAGATGGAGAAATGTCTTGGCAGTCTGGACAGGGAGTATTCCGCAATAAGGGCGGGCAGAGCTAACCCTGCGGTTTTGGATAAGCTCTCAGTGGATTACTACGGCACGCCGACCCCCATTCAGCAGATGGCGGCAGTTTCCGCGCCGGATGCCAGAACGCTGATGATTCAGCCATGGGATGCGTCACAGCTTAAAGCGATTGAAAAGGCTGTATTGGCTTCCGATATAGGGATAAATCCCTCTAATGACGGCAAGGTCATAAGGATGGTTTTCCCCCAGCTTACCGAGGAACGCCGCCGCGAAATCGTAAAGCAGGTAAGTAAATATGCCGAGGAAGCAAAGGTGACAATCAGAAACACCCGCCGTGACCTTATCGAAAAGCTGAAGGCTATGAAAAAGACAAGCGAAATCACCGAGGATGATTTAAAAAACGGCGAAAAGGAAGCGCAAAAGCTAACCGATAAATTCTGCGAGGAAATCGACAAGCTGGCAAAGGCGAAGGAAAAGGAAATTATGTCCATTTGATTTTTCGGGTTTGCCCAAAATGCACATTCGTGTAACATCTGACACATCGTCAGATAAAGGACGTGAATAATTAATGACAAAAGAATTTATAATAACCAAGACATTTGACAGAAAATGGCATGATTTGGGATTGACGGACGATGATTTACAAAAATTGCAAGAAGAGCTATTGCAAAATCCCGAAATCGGTGATATAATAAAGGGAACGGGAGGCGCGAGAAAAGTTCGTTTTGCGTTGCCGAGCCGCGGCAAAAGCGGCGGTGTTAGAATTATTTACGTTGACGCGGTATATGCCGAGTGTATTCATCTGCTGTTTTGTTATCGCAAGGGTCAACAAGATGATTTAACAGATGAGCAGAAAAAGCAATTTAAAGTATATATTAAATCATTAAAAGGAGCGTAATTAAAATGGATAAAGATATGTTTGATGATTTAATACAGTCCTGCAAGGAAGCTGTTGATTATCAAAAAGGCGGTAAGGCTATGGCGCGTTCCGTCATTATATCTATGCCGGACATGGATATAAGCACAAAATATAATATGTTGATAGAAACAGACAAGGCGGCGATTACTACTATTATAGACAAGATATTGCTGTCATACCGCTAATATACGCCGAGTAAGCAAAGGTTACAATCAGAAATCGGTAGGTGATTTTTTATTAACACACATAACTTACCCGCTCATATAGGCATAATAATGGACGGCAATGGTCGCTGGGCGGAAAAACGCGGTATGCCTCGTATGCTCGGACATGCCGAGGGCGGGAAGACTTTCAAAAAAATAGTGCGCCATTGTAAGGACATAGGGATTAAATATGTTACGCTTTACGCCTTTTCCACCGAAAACTGGAAACGCTCGGAGGAAGAGGTAAGCGGGCTTATGAAGCTCTTCAAGCAACATATCAACGAAGCCAAGGGATATGCTAAGGAGAAAACGAGGATAATTTTCTTAGGCGACAAAGCCCCGTTTGACTCCGAGATTCGCAGCGGTATGCTGGAGCTTGAAGAAAAGTCGGCAGAGTTTGACCGATTTACCGTCATGATGGCGATGAATTACGGAGGGCGCGCCGATATAGTAAACGCCGCGAAGAGAGCCGCTTCCATGCTCTGCAACAAGGAAATCAAGCCGGAGGATTTTGATGAGAGCCTTATCGGCAGTTTGCTCTATACGGGAATTGCCCCCGATGTTGACCTGCTGATACGCCCCGGCGGCGAGAGGCGGCTGTCTAACTTTTTGCTCTGGCAATCGGCATATGCGGAGTTATATTTTTCCAACACCCTTTGGCCCGACTTTACCGTTAAAGAGCTTGACAGGATATTAGAGGATTTCTCCGCCAGAAACAGGCGTTTCGGCGGGTATTGAGTTAATTTATTACAATTGAGGTTGTTTGTGCAGGAGGCGCGCAGGCAGATATTTCCTCTTGCAAATGAAGTTGAATATATTGGGAGGTCGCGGAAGTAGGTATGGTAACGCGAATAATAACGTCCGCTGTGGGAATCGTTGCGGCTATTGTGATATTGTTTTTCTCTGATACGCTGGTTTTTAACTTTGCGATTTCGGCTGTTTCCGCTATAATGGTTCATGAAATTTTAGATGCCTGCAAATGCTTGCAATACAGGCTTCAAACAATCGTCTGCCTTATTTTTGCGGCGGCTACTCCTATTTTGGTTGACGTTGAAAGTATGCTTGTAACCTATGTTTTTGCAACGCTGTGTATCTTCTGCCTGTTCGCGGGCTATATTCGGATACATAAAAGACTTCACTTTGACAAGCTTTGCGTTATGCTGGCTACAACCCTGCTTATATCGCTTTCGATGACCTGCATCGTATCATTGAGAAGGCTTTCGGACTTGCATGGTGTTTGTTATGTTGTGCTTGCTTTGGCAGGTGCTTGGCTGGGCGATTCAGGTGCTTATTTTACGGGGACATTTTTCGGAAAAAGAAAACTCTGCCCGGAAATATCTCCTAAGAAAACGGTTGAAGGAGCAATCGGCGGCGTTTTGACTACACCTATAATATTTGTCCTGTACGCATTCGGCTACCATAAATTCTATGCGTTCAACGGCGAGTATTTTGATGTATACTATCCCGCTATTATTATCATGGGCTTGCTCTGCGGAATTTTCGGTATCATAGGTGACCTTTGCGCTTCGCTTTTAAAAAGGCAGTATAATGTAAAGGATTTCGGCACAATCATGCCGGGGCACGGCGGCTTTATGGATAGGTTTGACAGTGTCTTGTTTGTCGCCCCGTTTATGGCTCTTACGCTGAACAGCATTAATTTATTCAGCGCGGAATTGATGGTGACAATCTAATGAAAACCGTTACTATAATAGGCTCAACGGGTTCTATAGGAAAACAGGCTTTGGAGGTATGCAAAAAGCATAACATTAAAGTATTGGGACTTGCCGCGCACAGCAATGTTACCCTTTTAGCGGAGCAGGTAACGGAATTTTCACCCGAATATGTCTGTATTTACGATGATACTCAATATAATCAATTAAAAGAGCTTCTGCAATGCCGCGATGTTAAGCTGTTGTGCGGCATGGAGGGGCTTTGTTTTCTTGCCTCGCTTGACGGCGCGGATTTGTTTGTCAATTCCGTTGTCGGCATGGTGGGGCTTTTGCCCACCTTAACGGCTATAGAAAAAGGCGTTGACATAGCCTTGGCGAATAAGGAAGCTCTTGTGGCGGGCGGGGAACTTGTGATGGCTGAAGCAAGGAAAAAGAATGTCCAAGTGATTCCGATTGACAGTGAACATTCGGCTATTTTTCAATGCCTTCGGGGCAATCATAAAAAGCAGGTAAGCAAACTTATTTTAACCGCCTCGGGCGGAGCTTTTTTCGGTAAGACTAAAAAAGAACTTGCCTCGGTTACGGTTGAGCAAGCCCTAAAGCACCCTAATTGGAGCATGGGCGGCAAAATTACCGTTGATTCGGCGACGCTTATGAACAAGGGGCTGGAGTTTATTGAAGCACTTCAGCTTTTCGGCTATGATTACAATATTACCCCCGCGGATATAGAAATCATCATAAACCGCGAAAGCGTTCTTCATTCGGCGGTTGAGTTTGATGATTATTCGGTTATCGCTCAGCTTGGCGTTCCCGATATGAAAATCCCGATTCAATATGCTCTTTTATATCCCGAACGCCTTAACTGCGAGGTTAAACGCCTTTCCCTTACCGATTATAAAACACTAAGCTTTTATCAGCCCGATTACGAAACCTTTGATTGCCTTACCGCTTGTATAGCCGCCGCTAAAACAGGCTTTTCCGCTCCCTGCGCTGTAAACGCGGCTAACGAGGAAGCGGTCAAGCTGTTCTTGAACGGAAAAATCCCGTTTCTAAAAATAGGCGAACTGGTCACAAGTGCTTTAAATTTGCCGTTGCTCCCAATCACCTCCTACGAGGACGTTATCAAAGCCGATAAAGCCGCAAGAAACTTAGTCAGGGCTAACTGTAAACTGTAAACTGTACATTGTACATCGTCTATTTTTGGTTTTCGTTAACTGCCTCTCTTGTAAAAGCGGGGTCTGACTCGGGGAGAATGTTTTCAACTGTTCCGTCGGGGTTTGTTTTGTAGTTTGTTATTACATTGGTTAAAAAGGGGCTGTTTATCTGGTTGGGGCTTTCCGGGTTTACGCGGGCGTTATTGCCGTGCAGTACAAAGCCTTTTTTGGGTGTCATGCTTACACCGTCCTTTCTGCCGTTTTTTTTAAAGAAAATTCTTTAAGCGGTCGGCGAATTTTTGCTCCTTGCTTATAACGCTTTTGGCGACTGACACAACCCTTTGGCTGTCGCCGTTGGAGTTATTCAGAGCGTGCTGAACCTTTACAACGCCCGCCGCGCTGTTTTGGTACATCATTTTTGCTATATTTTCGGTTGAGCTGTTTTTCATACAGCTTAACTTTATGTCTGCATCGGATATAAAGCGTGACATAAAGTCAGGTCCCGCCGGGCGTTTATTTTGAACTCTCAGTTGACCCGATATAAGCTCGGATTGCTTTTGATATTCCTTGAATTTTCCGCGAAGCTCCCGCTCCAGCTTCCTGTCTCTGACATTAGGGTAAAGACTTTTTATAGCGGCGGCGCCTGTTACGGCGTTTTTATATAACGCGTTCTCCAAATCGGTAGGACCGTTTTTTCTTATTTTCATGGCTTTTCCTTTCAAATTAAGTCGTTATGAACACGGCTTCACAGTGTTTTAAGCTTATTTTTCGCAAAAATTGAATAAATATTTGTGCCAGATATTGAAAAATGATTTCATTTATAGTATAATGATAAATAATGGCAGCTTGCAGAGGGAATTACGGTATGAAAAAAAAGGAAAATATAATTTTACGTTCCTTAAAGGGGCTGAGCTACGGCTTGGCGGCTTGGCTTATGTGCTTGGTTGTGGGAATATCGTCAAGTGCTTTAGTATCGTTTCATTTTATGTTTAAGTTTATGACAGGGCTGTGCACTGCGGCGATAACCTTGGGGCTGTACTTTAACTGGACATATTACGCCTGCAAAAGAGATAAAGATGCCGTGAAATTCCGCAGTGCCGAGTATGACAGGCTGATGCCTGTCAAGATGGCTGCCGCCGCACCCGCGCCGTCTTATATTATGCTGGCGGCACTTTATCTTATGAAGCTTGGGATTATCAAAGACAGGTTTGCGTTTTATCTCTTTTTCAATATTTGGATTAAACCGTTTGCCGATATGTTTGCAGAGCAGCCTCTGCCGATTGAAAGCGTACCTTGGGTCGGGGTGTTGGGCATTACATTCTTAATATTGCTTCAGCCTGCGGTTATTACAGCAACCTATTTGCTGACGTATCACGATATTGACGTGTATAAATTATTGTTTTTCAATAATAAACCATAAACTGCTTATGAGGAGATGTTTGTTATGATGGTAAAAGGATTTTCTTACGGCTATGATGCTAACAGGGGGATGTTTTTCGACCCCCGCGCCAAGGCTTCGGTAAAACGCCTTGCGGGGTTGGGCGGAAATTGGGCGGCGATTTGCCTTAAAATTGCTCAAAATTCTTTTTCCTCAACCAGCTTTGGATTTGATTATCGTTATGACCTTACCGACAGGGAGATTGAGCATATGGTTAAAATACAAAAGGATTGCGGTTTAAAGGTTTGCTTAAAGCCGATTTTGAATTGCTCCGATGGTGTTTGGAGAGCGCGCATAGGCTTCCCCGAGCCTGATTACGGCAAAGTGGATTATTGGAAGGAATGGTTTTCCTGCTATAAGGCATTTATCATTCATTACGCCGAAATAGCGGAGTATACCGGCTGTGAAATGCTTTGCATCGGTTGCGAAATGGGGGGGACGGAGCATCAGAAGGGGTATTGGTTAGATTTGATTAAGTCAGTCCGCGAAATTTATAAGGGCGCGGTTATATATAACGCAAACCACGGCGGGGAGCGTAATATAGAATGGTTTGACGCGGTTGACTTTATCGGAACGTCGGCATATTACCCCGTAACCGAGATTCCGGGGGACAGCGAGGAGAATATGCTCAAAGAATGGAATAAGGTAAAGAAAAATTTGAAGGAGCTCTCAGACGACCACGGCGGGAAGCAGATTATTTTTATGGAAATAGGCTGCCGAAGCGCGCGCGGGTGTGCCGCTATGCCTTGGGATTTTACCCATAGGGATTTGCCCTACGATGAGGACGAGCAAGCTAATTTTTACAGTTCCTGCTTCAAGGCAATGGTCGGCGAGCCTTGGTTTGCGGGATTCTTCTGGTGGGATTGGTACACCTTTTTGCCGGAGCGCGAAGGGGAATTGGGTTTCTCAATCTATAAGAAAAAGGCAGAAAGCGTGGTTCGGGAATGGTATAGCGGGGTATAGAAAAGGGTGAAAGTATGGAAAGCGGCGTTTATAAAATAGAAGAAATAATATCTCGGCTTGAACCTGTATTCAGTGAAAACAGGGTAAGAAGTGCTGTGCTGTTTGGTTCTTACGCCAAAAACGCCGCAAGCGGCAAAAGCGATATTGATTTGATTGTTGACAGCGGACTGAGAGGACTTGATTTTGTCGGACTTATTGAGCATATACGCGAAGCGTTAAATAAAGACGTTGATGTTATTGACATCGGTTATATAAAAAAAGATTCAAGGGTTTATAAAGAAATGCAGGAAACAGGGGTTAGAATATATGGTTGATGAAAACGCTCATATATTAGAAAAAATGATTTCACACGCCCAAAGAATAATTTCATACAGCAAGGAAATGCTTGAAGAAGAATTTATTGCCGATAGCAAGACTGCCGAAGCTTGCGTGTTTAACCTTACTCAAATTGGGGAATTAACACGCCTGCTTGATGATAGCTTTACGAATGAAAACAATGGTGTTTCTTGGCATAAAATGCGGGGTTTGCGAAATCGAATTGTGCATAATTACGAAGGCATTGATTTGCGTTTGATTTATGATATTGTTCATAATGATATACCTGTTTTGCTTTTTAAATTAACAAATATAGCAAATAATAAATAAAGGGGAACTTTAATTATGGATATAAATAAAAATTTATCGGTGGAGTTTAAGTTAAATCAAAGCCAGATTGATAATACCGTTGCGTTGATTGACGAGGGTAAGACGATACCCTTTATAGCCCGATACCGCAAGGAGCTTACAGGCTCTCTTGATGATACGCAGCTTCGTGAGATTTACGACAGGTTAAACTATCTGCGGAATCTGCAAAAACGCAAGGAGGAGGTTTTCGCCTCAATCGAAGCGCAGGGTAAGATGACGGACGAAATTGCCGCCGCTATTGAAAAAGCCGCCGCACTTGTCGAGGTTGAGGATATTTACCGCCCGTTCAAGCCCAAGCGCAAAACCCGCGCTTCCGTTGCGCGTGAAAAGGGCTTAGAACCGCTTGCGGAATTGATTTTAAATCAGGACATAAATGTTCACCCCGAAAAAGAAGCGGAAGCTTACGTTGATGCGGAAAAAGGCGTTGACGACACAAAGGCGGCTTTGCAGGGAGCTATGGATATTATTGCCGAAACCCTGTCGGACGATGCGGAGCTTCGCAAGGCTTTGCGGGTACTGCTCTTTAAATCGGGCTTTATTACCTCAAAGGCGGCTGACGCGGAGGAAGAAACGGTATATAAAAATTACTACGATTTCTCCGAGCCCGTCTTTAAAATAGCGGGGCATAGGATTTTAGCCATAGACAGGGGGGAGCGGGAGGAAAAACTCAAAGTCGGGATTGAAATCGGCGAGGCTGAATGTTTGAAGATTATTACGGGCAAATATGTAAAAAATAAATCCGAATCCGCAGAGCTTGTAAATCTAGCCTGCGAGGACGGATTCAAGAGGTTAATCTTCCCCTCTGTTGAGCGTGAAATACGTGCGGAATTAACCGAAAAAGCTTCAGAATCGGCTATAAAGGTATTTGCCTCCAACTTAAAACAGCTTTTACTTCAGCCGCCCGTTAAAAATAACGTAACGCTGGGGCTTGACCCCGGCTACAGAACAGGCTGTAAACTTGCGGTCGTTGACGGAAACGGCAAGGTTTTGGAAACAGGCGTAGCGTTTATAACCACGGGTGAAAAGCATAAAATCGAATCGGGTAAAATTATGATTGGCAATATGCTCAAAAAGCATCACGTAACCGTTATAGCAATCGGGAACGGCACGGCTTCGCGCGAATCGGAGGTGTTTATCGCTGATTTGGTTAAGGGTATGCCGCATAAGATTTCTTATATGGTTGTATCCGAGGCAGGAGCTTCCGTGTATTCCGCTTCAAAACTTGCGGCGGAGGAATTTCCCGATTACGATGTTTCTCTGCGGAGTGCGGTATCCATTGCGCGCCGCCTCCAAGACCCGCTTGCAGAGCTTGTGAAAATCGACCCTAAGGCAATCGGAGTAGGGCAGTATCAGCACGACATGCCGAAAGCAAGGCTGGGCGAGGCTTTGACGGGCGTAGTTGAGGACAGCGTAAACAGTGTAGGCGTTGATTTAAACACGGCTTCGCACTCTTTGCTATCCTATATAGCCGGAATAAACGCTTCTATAGCTAAAAATATTGTAACCTACCGCGAGGAAAACGGTTCTTTTACCGACCGCAAGCAGTTGCTTAAAGTAGCAAAGCTTGGACCGAAAGCCTTTGAGCAATGCGCGGGATTTTTGCGGGTAAGCGGCGGGAAAAATCCCCTTGATAATACGGCGGTTCACCCTGAGAGCTATACAGCCGCTTTAAAAATAATAAACGAGTGCGGTTTTAAAATAGCGGACTTATCAAACACGGGCTTTACGGAAATTACGGCTTCGGCTGAGAGCTTCGGGTTATCAAAAATATCTGAAAAGGCGGGCGTAGGTCTGCCCACGGTAAAGGATATTTTAAAGGAGCTTGCAAAGCCGGGGCGGGATATACGCGACGACCTCCCTCCCCCTCTTCTGCGAAGCGGCGATATTATGGAGATGAAGGATTTAGCACCCGGCATGGAGCTTGTCGGAACGGTTCGCAATGTTATTGATTTCGGCGCGTTTGTGGATATAGGCGTACATGAGGACGGACTGGTGCACATCTCACAGCTCTGCAACAGATACATCAAACACCCTCTTGAAGCCGTAAAGGTCGGCGAGGTCGTTAAGGTAAGAGTGCTTGATGTAGACGTGAAGCGCAAGAGGATTTCGCTGACTATGAAATGAACAATGAACAATTAACGATTAACAATTACAATTGGTTAATTAACAATTATGATTAAATTGTTAATTATTAGGGGGAAGAATTATGTCTAAGGCAATCATTCCATTTGAAGCTTTTGTAGAAACTGCCGGGGAGAAACATACCGACTTCATAAATTCATTGCACGAAAATTTGGTGAATGCCAACTGCAAGGCTGAAATCAAAGAAGCGGCAAGCGGTTACGTCGTTTCTTATATCCATATTCCATCGAAACGCACGGTAATCAATTATGTATTTCGCAAGAAAGGGCTTATGATTCGTATTTATGCGGACAATGTCCCCAACTATATGGAAATACTTGAAACCTTTCCTAACACCATGAAAGACTTAATTAAAAAGTCCGGACCATGCAAAAGGCTACTAAATCCCGACGATTGCAATTCACGTTGTCTTATGGGTTTTGATTTCATACTGGACGGAGAACGTCAGCAAAAATGTCGTAACGGTGCTTTTATGTTTTTCCTTGACGATGAGACAAAGCCGTATGTGAATGTTCTGGTATTGCGTGAAATACAACTGAGGAATTGAATATTATCAAGGAGAGATTATTATGCAAATTCGCTTTTTTGTGGTATAATTGAAATTACAAGGTGCTTTTGCTATTTCTGAAATTGGGTGATGAAAAAATCAAGTATGCGGCTTCACTAATCACAACAGGAAGAATAATAGGGGCGTTTGTCTTGTTG
>Ga0099364_10001248_pt1 | contig 42509 bp, 28 predicted proteins | sample TergutTh196P3_FD_73070 | JGI IMG/M metagenome (GOLD analysis project Ga0099364, IMG submission 73070) | Microcerotermes parvus P3 segment gut microbial communities from Pointe-Noire, Republic of the Congo - Th196 P3 | ecosystem: Host-associated > Arthropoda: Insects > Digestive system > Gut ...
ATGGACAGGATTTCCGGGTCGTCGCTTACGAACACTGCGTCCTCAAGGTCGACCCCAACGGACAAGGCAGCGGAAGCAACAGCGGGCATAGAAGCGGTTGAGAAGATAGGCCCGATTGGGAAGCCGAGGGGGTTTATGGGGGCGGGACCCGGCGGGGCGGGTATCACAAGGACTCGGACAATGGACTCCCCGGGATAGCTTGTTGAATTCGGGTGGGTGATTCTCAGATCGGCTACGCCTTGGGCTACGCCCCTCGCTACTGCCTCTGAGTTGAATATGGGGCTGGGCTGGTTCAAACCATCTATAGCAAATACGGTAGAATCACTGCTCGCTAAAATAGTCTGATAGTAAACTGAAGCAGTATTTACCGGGATGCCCAATGCCTGTGCCGCCTCCCTGACGTGATCCCTGGTGACAAGAAGGGACGTCGTGGTTGTACCGACAGCGATATCAAACACTCGTTTTACTTCAATGAATATATCTGCCGGATTGGTGCCATCGGCGCGCCTTGCCGTAATCGTGGCAGTTCCGGGTCCTACAACAGTGTAGTTTCCGCCTGTAACAGTTACTACTAAGGGGTTATTTGTTGTGAACGTTGCCGTGTTGAAATCTATTCCTGCGTTGGTCAAGAATTGACCAACGGTCAATGGACCGGGACCCTCTAGGGTGAGAATAGAACCTGTGGGGCGCGCAGGAGCGGTGGGGCCGCTGCCAGGAGCTCCCTGTCCTCTCTCCCACTCCCACAATGTCACATGATGAGCCACCATAGGCGTATACATAACGGGTATCGTGAGCATAAGCTCATGGGTAAATGTTATTGCGCGAAGCATCCGCCCCGTATTCGTGCCCCGGGTGGCAAAGCCCGTATTGCCGTTTTGCGTGACGCCAACTAGGAATTCATACGGGTGAGGCGTGCCTTCCAGTCCCGGTGGGCGCGGAGGCGGCGGATTTCGAAGTACTTCAGACAAGTCGAGATTGAGCCTGTACGTACCTAAAAACCAGTCAAGGGTCGGATTGCGCTCTACGCCCTCAAACGTAGACCTTATGAGCTGCCCGAACAGGGCGTTCTCGGCGGTGGCAGGCGGGCGGGGGTTGGGAGGGCTGCCTTCGGGTTCCTGCTTGCCTTCAAAATCGTAGAAGTTTATTCCGGCGTGGCTGCCTTGAACAACAGTAGCTCTTTGCACCCGGCCTACATTCTCACCCTCAGCCCAATGGATGAGGTCTGCGACAATTGTCGTACGAGAATCTGAGAACTGGACGGGCCGGGGCTGGAGATGCACATAGAAGTAGTTAAACTCAGCGTATTGATCCTCGTCAACTATAGCCCTAATCGGCGCCGTATTTGAAACCTGCACGCCGTTGACGTCAACGATCCTGTATTCTGCGGTTCCGCTAGGACCTGTCAGCCCGGGCGGGTCAGCATCGAAGAATATAAAGCCGCCTGTACGGTCATATTTCGCGTAACTAAGAGATAATCCCGGACCGGTTGGGGCGGAAACCCAAGGGCCAAGCGGGTCACGATTCCTTCTCTCAATCCGGAAGCCGGATGAGGGGGATATTATCTGATTGAAAGCACCATCTGTTCCAAATAGGAAAATGTTCTCGCGGAAAAAGAGGCTACCCCAAACAGGCACTTCAGAATCGGGAATATTGCGCTCCGGCGTGTAAAAGACTGCGTACAATCCGGTCATATCCGATGTATTCCTTATGCGCCCGTCGATGGCGACAAGCTCATGTGACGCGCCCACCTTAGTCGTGTCCGCCCTTCTGAGCAGTTCAACACGCCGGGCGCTCGCCGCAACATTGTTTGAAGAGGCAAAGTCGTGAAAACCCGTAAACGTGGCCGCGTCGGCGGGTATTGTGCCGGAGTCCCTGTTAAACGCGCTGCCGAAGCTGACGGGCGCGCCAGGAGTTCCCATCTGCAGGGGCAGACCGTCGTATTTATCCAAGATATAGTTGTTGCCGTCGTCGCTCACGCTCACATTACGCAGAATCTCGCGGTAATAGTTTGCCATGTAGGTATGCCATACCATAGCGCCGGTGTGTGGAGCGTTGTTGAGCATCGGGGTGACGACAACAGTTTCATCGAGCGTCATTTGTATGACGTCTTCGTGACCCGTACTTCTAATCGTGCCGCTCTGGCTTGGACCTTGATAATTAAAAGTGATTCCGCCGACGCTCTCGGGCGATACGCGTATTTCCTGAATGCTGACAGGCTCGCCCGGGACGCCTACATTCGGGTCGCTGTCATAAAGCAGTACTGTAGCAGGGCCGGCGCCGTTGGGTCTGGCTGTGATTATCACAGGGTCGTCGATATTGTAGGGTCCCGGCGGCACAGTCGCGACAGTTACCGGCACAACTACCGGATACAGCCTCAAGAACTCGGCCGCGGTGGGATTGACGGCGCTCATTCGCATGGTCGTAGTCCCGCCGGAATTAACTATCGAGTGCGTCAGGGTAGTCGTCACGCCAAAATCGGCGTCACTGAGGACATTGACGATCACCTCGGTAATGATATCGCTGCCGGGGATATTGACCGTAATCACTGTCGTCCCGGGGGAGACCCCACGGACAAAGCCCCTTGTACCGGATTGTGAAACAGTTGCAATAGATGTATTGGAGCTTATCCAAACCAAGGGTCGAACTTGATTATTAAAGAAAACTGCTTCAAGCGGGACTTCGCTTCCGACGCGCACGAAAATCGGTGACGGATGCACAAGCACTTCCTCTCTTGAGCGGAAGACCCATACCTCGGTGGTCGCTTCCACCCCGGATACATTGCCCCTGGCTGTCACCAACGCCCTGCCGGGGCTTTGGCCGGTCACTATTGCGCCGGGTCCGTTTGCCTCAACGCTTGCTACGGCATTGGGGATGCTGTTCCATACCAGAAGTTCATTTGCGGTTGGTGGAGTACGGGTGGGTATCAGTTGTTCAGATTCGCCGACAACTATATCAAGACGGCTCGGTAGCGATAATGCCGTTAATCTCACCAGCGGTGCGGCAGTGAAGTTAACTGTGGCGGTATGCCTCCTGCCCGCCGCATCGACCACCGCAAATGTCAGCCTGTCTTGCCTACCGACAGTGCTGAGTCCGTCATGTATGCAAAGGACGGAAAACACGTTCATATCATTGCCCATCACCCTGCCGTTCGTACCTTCCGGAACGCCCGGGGCGGCGCTGTTCCACTGGTAGGTAAGTATTCCCCGGGAAAATAACTGGTTTACCAACGACCTGTTCTGCTCAGGTGTAAGCACCCTGTCGGCAAGCTCTATCGAAACAGTCACAGTCGCCGTATTGCCCGGGGCGTAAGTGACGCTGGTCGGAATGACGGCAATCCTCCGAATATTCAAATCGCGCAAATCGAAATCGCCCGGGTCGCCGGGTCCGCTGGGATATTCGCTCAGATACTTACGGATAGCGTCAATCACTTCCTGAATCGAGCGGAATGGGCGAAGCTCCCACAGGTATTGGGCCATTTCATCCCTTTGCCTGTTGGTAAAGTTCCTGTATGGTTCGGCGCCGGTCTGGAATTCCAGAATGGCGGCATTGGCTGCTAATTCTATTATTGTGCGCAAAGCGGCATAATCGACCGAGCTGTTGATCTGAGTGAGCAGCGCCGTCTCTGCGGCCAGGCGGGCCTGCACTGCCCTGTCAAAAATCGCTTTGACGGCAGAGGGCGTTGTGAACTGGGTTCTGCGCCCGTTTAGGATTTCTCTGGCAACAAAGAGCTTTCCTGCGTCCGACAGCCTGGAATACTGGCTGTTGCCTGACGTATCAATCGTGAGTTCGGCCGCGAATTGACTGTCCTCAATTATGCTTCTGACTTCATCGGCCATGAGGGCGCGGTTTACCGCGTCGAGCGCCCTGTTGCCGCTGCTGGGCAGCCCGAGGGGGTTATCGGAATTCAGGATGCGGCGAATCGCCTCTGCGCCTGTGTATGGGGAGGAGCCGGCCTGAATGCTGTACATAACCCTGTTGTCAAAATCATCCTGCAGCATGTTTCTCTGGGAGGCGTTCGGAGGATTTATGTGTATCGTTGAACTCATAAAGTGGAGGTTCTCCGTCAGTTGTGCGCCCCAGTTTATGTGCAGCAGCTCTTTGATCATGCCGACCTCCCTGCCGGGCTCGCGGAATACCGGCAGATAAATAAGCAAGCCCTGCCTTCCGTTCCACGTGTTCAGCGGAGCGGGAGGCAAAGTAATCGGCTCGCCGTCTATGTAAGTATATGTGACGGTAGCCAGCGAGGCTGCGTCTTGGGGAGCGGGGACAAAGAATCCTATCCAGTATGCCCAGCGGTCGTTACGCTGCGTCAGGGGCACACGATTTGCGGCGGCTTGGGATACATGGCCTTCGGCCGCAGCGGCGCCCGCCACCATGTTAAGAGTCAAAGAGGACTGGTCAAATGGCGCGCCTCCGCCGGTATTTGGAAGAAGCTGCACCCGCAGCGTACTGTTTCCGCTGACTCTGTCGATTCTGCTGTTGGGCCATTGGGTCTCTGATGTTGAAATGTTCTGACCGGCAACGGTTGCCGAGATATTGACGCCCAAAGTCAATAATTCGGGATTCTGGGCGACAACCGCTCCGGAATTGTTAATTATCATATTCCGGATGCTGCCGGTGCCGGTAACCGCGGCATTGGGTGCGGAAATTACAAGATGCCCGACGGAAGTGCCGGCAGCTAAATTGAGCGTCGCGTTCTGACCGGCGGCGTCAAAGCGTACGTTGATAGCGTGGCCGGAGTTCAGGCGTACCTGAGCGCCGGGGGCATTAATATTCAAGTCGTCAAGGCTGACGCCGTCAAGCGTGACGACGGCGCGTTCACGAGCGTTTTCGAGGATATAGACCGAAGCGACGCCGCTTCCGGAAAGGGTGAAGCCCGATACGGACTGCAAAATGGGGACAGTGGAGTTGTCGGTGACGACGATCCGTGTATCCGCCGCGAAGCTTGCGACATAAATACCGCCCGACACATTCGTGTTGGACAAGGTAACGCTGTTGGGTCCGCCGCCTCGCACGATCAGCCGGCCGTTTATAATGCAGTCTGCCAGCACGACGTCTCCGTTGCCGACGCCGTCGCCAATGATAATGTCGCCGTCTATGACCACTTCGCGCACTTCCGCACCCGGGTTTTGCACAACAAGAGAGCCTTGGAGGTATACATCGCGGAGCCCGGCTTCAGGCAGGTGTACATTGGCAAAGAGATTATTGAGAATCTGCACTGCCTCGGCACGTGTCAAATAGGCGCTGGGGCGGAATGAACCGTCGGGATAGCCGGCCATTAGCCCTCTTTCGACAAAGGCCGTCACATGTGTTTGGGCATATGCGGCGATGAAAGCAGAGTCGGTGAAGCGATCCAGATTCCAACTGGCCGACGAGTGCATCCCCAGCGCGCGGGCGGCTAAGGTTGCGGCGTCCTGGCGCAGCAGATTGCCGTGGGGGCGCATCGTACCATCCGTGAGGCCGTTGGCTATGCCCATTTGAAAAGCGACGGAGACGATGTCATACAAATTCTGCGGCAGCTCGTCAAGGTCGCTGAACGGAGCCGATGTGCGGGGCGTGAAAGCGGGGCTGAGGGCAGTCGCTCCCAGCGCCCGGCTCAGCAGTGAGAAAAACTCGACCCGCGTAATATACTTGTCCGGCTCAAAAGCAGAATCCGTAAAGACGCCGCCGTCAATAAACCCCAGATTATTCCAGCGGTTTATTGCTGCGGCGGCCCAGTGCCCGCTAACGTCATTATACGTGTTGAAAGCACCGGCTATCGGAGTTATCCCCGGTATTTCCGGGGATAATGGAATCAGCTCCGGCGGAAATACGCCAAAAAGCATGATAAAGATAAGCAGTGCAGCCAAAGCTTTTTTAATGTGCTTCATCTGAAAACCTCCCTGTGGTCAATGTACAAAATTATATGCACAAAATCTACTAAACGTCAACAGTTTAATGTGTGTACGCCATACATTACTATTTTCGAATTTCTTGGGTTGCTACTTTAGCATTAGTTTACATAAAAAAGCTATAGCGTCATAGAAAACACTCTATAAACTGCATCTTTCCGCAAATTTTGTTGATTTATCTTGTGTTTTAATGGTATAATGCAATGAAGTTATGGTAGCTGCGAATGAAGTGAGGGGAGAATTTCGCCCGCTTTTATTTAGCGGACATTATCAGTATGGAACGGAAAGGCGTGGCTGCGGAATGAAGTTTAGAAACTGGGAGATAGGCGGTTTTGACAGGGACGCGGCGGTCAAGCTCTGCCGGGAAGGAGTCAACCCTCTGGTTTCTGTGTTTCTGACTTCAAGAGGCGTCACCCGCATTGAGGATGCGCGCGCAATGCTTGAAGACGGCACAGCCCAGATACATGACCCATTTATGATGGCTGATATGGATAGGGCAGTCTCCCGCATTACCGCCGCTGTTGAAAATGGCGAGCGTATAGCAATATACGGCGACTATGACGTTGACGGGATGACTTCCTGTGCGCTTCTGGCGCTCTGGCTGCGTTCACAAACGGCGGATTATGAAATCTATATACCCGGCCGCTTTGACGAGGGCTACGGACTTAATCACGCGGCGCTTGACTCGCTGAAGTCGCGCGGCGTAGGGCTTGTCATTACTGTTGACTGCGGGATAACGGCCATCGCGGAGGCGGAATACGCCCGTGGCCTGGATATGGGGCTTGTAATAACCGACCATCATGAATGCAGGGACGAACTGCCCATAGCTGACGCCGTATTAGACCCAAAACGGCCTGATTGCGGATACCCTCACAAAACGCTGGCAGGAGTTGGCGTCGTGTTCAAGCTTGTCTGCGCCCTTGAGCGCGGCGTAGACTGCGATGAGATGTTTAGGCGGTACGGCGATCTTGTCGCAATCGGAACTATAGCTGACGTCATGCCCGTAGTCGGAGAGAACCGCGAGCTGATCAGGCGCGGGCTTCGAACCTTAAATCATAATCCCCGGTTGGGGCTTGGCAAGCTTCTGGGTGAGACTTACATCGAGCGAGGCAGAATTAACTCCGCGACGGTCGGTTTTGCTATTGCCCCCAGGCTGAATGCGGCGGGCAGAATGGGCCTGACCGGCTTGTCGGTCGAGATTCTGCTGACCGAGGATGAAAATGAAGCGCAGCGTTTGACTGCGGAACTAACCCAACTAAATACTGAGCGGCGCAGGCTTGAAATGGAAATGTACAAGGAAGCACGATCTATGCTGCAGGATTCCGCTCCGGATGGCCCTATAGTCCTGGCGCGGCGCGGTTGGTATCAAGGCGTGACGGGAATCGTCGCCGCAAAGATGTCCGAACAGTTTTTTCTCCCGGCAATTATTATCAGTATTGACGACGGGATAGGCCGCGGCTCCTGCCGAAGCTTTGGAGCCTTCGGCTTGTACGACGCGCTGCGGTCATGCGAGGATCTGCTGCTAAACTACGGGGGGCATGAAAAGGCCGCCGGTGTGACAATAGCTGAAGAAAACATTGAGGAGTTCCGCAGACGTATTACTATGTATTATCTGGATAATATTAAGACAGCGCCCAGACCCGGGCTGCGGCTTGATTTTATTGTAGAAAAGCCTGAGCTGCTGACCGTCAGGAATGTCGAGGCGCTCAAGAGCCTGGAACCGTTCGGAAGCGGTAATCCGCCGCCGTACTTATGTATAAAGGACGCCGTGCTTTCCTCAGCGAACTCCATCGGATCGGGAAAGCATTCGCGGCTCAAGCTCGAAAAACAAGGTAAAAGCCTGGACTGCGTATACTTCGCGATGCCATTTGAGAAGCTTGGCTTGAGCGAAGGCATGTTGGTCGATGTCGCGTTTGAACCTCAGATAAACGAATTTCGGGGCCGCAACGTCCAACTGAATGTCCTGGATATCAGGAGTGCGGAGTGATTTGGTCTTGTGCTGAAGGAATGTTCATTTTTTTATCCCCTCCAACATGGATAGTGATAACAGGAGGCGCAAAGGTGCGTGGATTTGATGCAAGTGAATGGAATAGCCGAAAGATACCGTAAGCTGGAAGCGGTAATAACCGAAAACAATCCCGGCGTCGATCTTGGCCGTATCAGGTCTGCTTATGAGTTTGCGAGGAACGCTCATGGCACTCAGATGCGCAAGGATGGAACCGAGTATATAACACATCCGCTCGCAACCGCTGAAATCATCGCGGAAATCGGGCTTGATGAGGATTCTCTGTGCGCAGCCTTGCTGCATGACTGCATAGAAGATACCGACGCGACCTTTGAGACGATCAGCAAACTGTTCGGCAAGGACGTCGCTGCGATCGTTGAGGGCGTATCGAAGCTGACAAGGGTCACTTACACCAGCCAGGAAGAAGAGCAGATGGAAAACCTGCGTAAAATGCTCATCGCGATGGCAAAGGACATACGGGTAATCCTCATAAAAATAGCCGACCGTCTTCATAACATGCGGACGATGGAGTACCAGTCGTCGGAAAAACAGCGCGAAAAAGCCCTCGAGACGATGGAAATGTACGCTCCGATAGCTCACAGGCTCGGTATGCAAAAGGTCAAATGGGAGCTTGAAGACCTGTCAATCCAGTACCTCGATCCTATTGGCTGCGACGCGATAAACGAAGGTTTGAAGCTCCGCAGCGGTGAGGATGAAAGCTTTGTCAACAAGATACAGATAAGAATAACCGAGAGGTTAAACTCTCTCGGTATAGAATGCACCGTTAACGGGCGGATCAAGCATATGTACAGCATCTACCGTAAGATGTACAGCCAGAAGAAGGAGCTGTCAGAGGTGCTTGATTTGTACGCGTTCCGCGTGATAGTCAACGATATAGCCGACTGCTACAACGTACTTGGGTATCTGCACGAGCTTTTCCACCCTATGCCGGGCAACTTTAAAGATTATATCGGCACACCGAAGCCTAACATGTATCAAAGCCTGCACACGACCGTCATAGGCGGCGACGGCGTGCCATTTGAAGTCCAGATACGCACATGGGACATGCATCAGACGGCGGAGTACGGAATTGCCGCGCATTGGAAGTATAAAGAAGGCAAGGACGGCAAGGTCGCTGACGAGGAAAAGTTCGCGTGGGTCAGGCGACTCCTGGAATCGCAGCAGGACAGTGACGCACAGGATTTCTTTCAAGCGCTGAAGGTGGATATGTTCTCCGATGAGGTTTTTGTATTCACCCCTACCGGGGACATCGTCAATTTGCCGGCCGGTTCGACGCCGATAGACTTTGCATACAGCATCCACTCCGAGGTCGGCAATAGGATGACCGGGGCAATCGTTAATAACCGCATGGTACCCTACACACATATCCTTGGCAACGGCGATATCGTCAGGATACTTACCTCAAACGCTTCAAAAGGCCCAAGCCGCGACTGGCTGGAAATCATCAAAAGCCCTGAAGCGCGCAATAAAATCCGACAATGGTTCAAAAAAGAAAAACGCGAAGAAAACGTGATGCACGGCAAGCTTGCCTTTGAGTCGGAGCTGCGGCACGCAAATATTCAAATGGCGGACGTCACAAAAGAGGGCATTATGCCGAAAATCCTGGAACGGGCGGCGTTTAAGTCAACTGAAGATTTGTTCGCCGCTATAGGCTACGGCGGGATATCGGCGCTTAAGGTCGTAAACAGGATACGCGAGGAGCTTCGCGCTGTTTCCAAGACCAAGAAGAGAGAAGAGCAGCCGAAGCCGGAAAAAAAGCAGGACACACGCATTAATCCCGCTTCCGGGGTAGTGGTCGAAGGGATCGACAACTGTCTGGTTAAGTTTGCGCGTTGCTGCGCGCCGGTTCCGGGAGATCCGGTCATAGGCTTCATTACACGCGGCTTTGGAGTATCTGTTCATCGTCACGACTGTATTAATTACCTAAAACAGAAGAATTCGTCTGCTGAAGCGGGCCGATGGGTGCGAGTTGAGTGGGCTGATACGGAAGGCCGCGTATACTCGACTACGATCCACCTCAATGTGCGTGACAGAACAGGGATAGTTGTCGATATAGCATCAATACTAAACGCGCTGAATATCAGGATTTCATCGTTCAACGCAGTCGTCACCGGAGGTGGGATTGTTTTTGTCACCGTTGAGGTCGATGTTAAAAACAAGGATGAGCTTATTAGCGCCATGTCAAAACTGCTGGCTGTGCCAAGCGTTACAGACGTAAGGCGGGCAGACGGCTGACAATATCTGGTTAGAAAATACGGTACACAAGGACTACGCGCGAAAGGGTTGATGCACATTTGCGAGCAGTTGTTATGAGGGTGTCGTCCGCATCCGTTGAAATTGACGGCGTCGTTTCGGGCAGGATTGACAATGGGTTTCTTGTACTTTTGGGTATAAGAATCGGAGACACGGAAAAGGAAGCGGAAAAGCTCGCCGCCAAGGTCTGCAATTTGCGTGTGTTTGGGGATCAGGACGGTAAAATGAATCTCGACCTCAAAGCCGCGGCGGGCGGCATTTTGGTGATTTCACAGTTCACGCTCTACGCCGACTGCAAAAGCCGCCGCCCCGGCTTTACGGACGCCGCGCGCCCGGATACCGCAATACCTCTGTATGAGCTGTTTGTCGAAGAGTGCAGAAAAGCCGGATTCACGGTTGAAACCGGCGTATTTGGCGCGTCCATGAACGTCAGTTCTGTCAACGAGGGCCCTGTGACGATAATAATGGATACCGACGCACTTTAAGATTATAAGACAGTACTAATAACCTGTCTGCGGAGGCAGTAGCTATGACTTTTGAAGCCGGACAATATGATATTGCAGTTATTGGCGCCGGACACGCGGGGGTCGAAGCCTCCCTTTCTGCTGCCCGGCTCGGCATGAAAGTGATTTGCTTTACTATAAACCTCGACTCTGTGGCCAACATGCCGTGCAACCCGAATATCGGAGGGACCGGCAAGGGCCATCTTGTCCGCGAGCTTGACGCCCTCGGCGGCGAAATGGCCCGTTGCGCCGACCGTACATGCATCCAATTCCGAATGCTCAATCTTGGAAAAGGACCCGCTGTGCACTCCCTTCGCGCCCAGGCCGACAGGCGCGAGTATCAAAAGCTTATGAAGCATACGCTTGAGCGTCAGGAAAACTTGGCTCTCAGACAGGCTGAGATAGTAGATATAGGACTTGGTGAGACTATGGACGCGGGTGAACGCTTCTCTCACGCCGGTTTGCCGGCACAAGAGAAACGTCCCTCTGTGTCATATGTAAAAACGCACACCGGCGCGATTTTCCGCTGCCGCGCAGTCATTATCTGCACCGGCACATACCTCTCGGGCTGCACAATAGTCGGCGAGGCTATGCAAGAAGGCGGGCCGGACGGAATGTTTGCGGCTTATGCCCTGACCGATAGATTAAGAGCCCTCAACCTCAGTCTGCGGCGATTCAAGACCGGTACCCCGCCGCGAATCAATGCCCTAAGCGTAAATTTTTCGGATATGGAGAGGCAGCCGGGGGATGAAGTACCGCGGCCGTTCTCGTTTGAAACCGATGCGCCTTTGGTAAACCGTGCCGTCTGCTGGCTTACGTATTCAAATGAAAAAACCCATGATATCGTACGCGCAAACCTGCACAGGAGTCCGATGTACTCGGGCGCAATTCATGGAACAGGCGCGCGGTACTGCCCGTCGTTTGAGGATAAAGTCGTGCGTTTTGCCTACAAAAAGCGCCATCAGCTTTTTCTTGAGCCGATGGGGCTTGACACTGAGGAAATATATCTGCAAGGCTTTTCGTCGTCATTGCCGGAGGAAGTGCAGCATAAAATGCTTCGCACAATTCCCGGGCTTGAGCGCGCGGAGATAATGCGCCCCGCTTACGCCATCGAATATGAATGCATCGACCCCCTTGAACTCTTGCCGACCCTTGAGACAAAAAAAGTATCCGGACTGTACGGCGCAGGGCAGTTCAACGGCTCATCGGGATATGAGGAAGCTGCGGCGCAAGGTTTTGTGGCGGGGGTTAATGCCGCGCTGAAGCTGCAGGGGAGAGAGCCGCTGATAATATGCCGGAGCGACGGCTATATCGGCACGCTGATCGACGATCTCGTCACTAAAGGCACAAACGAGCCATACCGAATGATGACGTCGCGCACCGAATACAGGCTTCTGCACCGCCAAGACAACGCTGATATCCGTATGTCACATATTGGCCGCCGGATTGGCCTGATATCGGAAGAACGCCATCAGCGCGTACTGGAAAAATACAGGCAAATTGAGCGCGAAATATCTCGGCTTGAAAACACTTGGCTCCCACCCTCGGACGAACTAAGCAGCTTTCTCGCAGCCCTTGGCGCTTCCGGGCTGAAATCCGGTGTAAGCCTTGCTTCGCTTCTGCGCCGCCCGCGCATCGGATACGCTGATTTAGCGCCATATGACGCCGCAAGGCCAAACCTGGCTCCGGATGTATGCGAACAGGCGGAAATCTCTATAAAATATGAGGGCTACATTAAGCGTCAACAGCGACAACTCGATGAATTTTCCCGGATGGAAAATCATCTGATTCCCGAGGGCATTGATTACAACGCGCTCGCGGGTTTGCGCATAGAAGCGCGGCAGAAGCTCAGCGCCGTCAGGCCGCGCAGCCTCGGCGCAGCCTTGCGCATATCCGGCGTATCCCCCGCAGACGTCGCGGCGCTTATGATTTTCATGAAGAGCGCTCATTAAGGACGTTCGAAAATCGGTAAATCACCCTCCGTAGTCGTCGCTCTGAACAAATGCCCTTTGCTCTTCATATGTTCTGAAGAAGTTATGGGTTCCCTCCATGTTGAGCGCGTAATAGTATTCGTTTGTTGATTCCGGATACAGCGCGGCGCGGATCGATTCCAGTCCCGGGTTCGATATCGGCCCGGGCGGCAGACCGGGGTACATATATGTGTTAAACGGATTATCTATGGTGGTAGAGAACGGCCTCCCATCAAGAATATAGCTGATAGTGGCGTCGATCTGCAGTATGGGATTGTCCCAATTATTCAATCGATTGTAAATAACGGCGGCGATGCGCGGACGTTCTTCGTCGGAACCTGCTTCGCGCTCTATCATTGAGGCTATTATTATGATATCGCGCACTGTGTACCCCATTTCCTCCGCACGCTGTACATATTCCTCCGTAAATACCCTGCCAAACTGATTGAGCATTCTTGTTATGGCTTGTACCGGAGTGGAGTCAATGAAGAAATTGTATGTGTCCGGAAACAGGAAGCCCTCGAGCCTGAGCCTGTCGCCAAGGGTTGAGCTGTCAAGGAAATCGTGATTAAACTCATGATTCGCGGCAGCTTCCCATAATTCATTTTCCGGAGTTACGCCGAAATCATCGAGGCGCGTAAATATTTCCGCCAATGTAAACCCCTCGGGAAATGGAACCGTTGTTTCAACACGCGAGCCGCCCCGAGCTGTCATTCCGTACACAAGCGCCCGGTAATCATAGTTCTTGTTAAGTATAAATGAACCGGAGGAGATTTTTTCCTCGGCGTTTGAGTATCCGGCATAGAGCTTGAAAATTGACTTGTACCTTATAAGCCCGGCGTCGTACAGCAAATCGGCGACGTCGTCAATGGTAAAATCACTCGGAACCCGAACACCCACTTGCTCGTCATCATCACCGAAGCCCAGGACGTCGGCCGCAGCCATCCATAAAAGCGACGCCAGCAAAAGACTGACACAAACAACAAAAACGGCATAGAGTATCCCGCCAACGCAACCGGTACGCCTTTCTCTGCGAAATCGCAGTGGCTTGTTTTCAGGCACGTCCTTATATTCTCTGTCAAAGTCAAAATCGACGTCAAAATCCGGCGCGCCGGTGTCGTTTTCAAAGTCGCGGCGGGGCGCTTCTTTCTTTTCCCAACCGCCGGAGGAGATGTCGTAAGTACGAAACCTTGCGGTGCTTTCCGCAGCCTGACTGAGACCGGGCGGTTTTTTTATATTTTTTGGATCTACGGGCAAAAGCTCACTTCCTTTTCCGTTATCAAACATTTCACCGCAACGTCATGCGGTTCATTCGGCAGCTTGTCCCATAAAAGCCGTTCTCTGCCAAGACCTGCGGTAAAAGCGGAGATTTCATGTAAATACCGGTCATAGTAACCGCCGCCGTACCCGATGCGATACCCGGCTCTGTCATAAGTCAGCGCCGGGACAAGTATAAAATCAAGCCTATCCGGCTCTACTAAAGGGGCGGTTTCCGGCGGGGCAGGTATACCAAGCATTGAAGGCTGAAGCTCGTGGAGGCCATTGACGATCCGCGCCTCCATCACCCCGCCGCGATAGCAATAGGGGTAAGCGACCTTCTTGCCCATACTAAACGCCGCTTTCGCGATATTATGGGTGTCCGGCTCTCTTTTGACGCTGTAGTACAGCAAAATGTTCCCCGCGTCAATAAACTCCTTCAGAGAAGTTACCCGGAGCGCCAACACCTCATCAGAGGCGGCAATGTACTCCCGCTCCAGCGCGGCAATCTCATTGCTAATCTGCTTTCTCAGCTCGTTTTTCATAAAATCGTACTTAACTCTGCGATCCCCTTGACACAAGTGTATATCTCCTGATGTATCTCGTCTTCCCCGCGCTCGCAGCCTTCACTAAAGCAGCTAATCCTATGCCATCCGTACAGGGACGCCGCCTGGTCGCCGCTTTGCGAGCATTTTTCAAGATAAATCATGTCCTTTTCGTGGATATCGCCGGAGGTTCCCGTTTCTGCCTGGCGCTTTTTGACCCGCCGCGCGGCACGCCCCGCTTCAATGTCCATATATATAACCAGATCAGGCGCCGGAAGGCCGATAAAGGTGAACTCATATTCGTAAAGCCACTTGAAAAAAAACTCTCTCCGCTCCGGTGCAAGCTTAGCACCCTGATGTATGGCGTTGCTTGTCGTGTATCTGTCCGTAATTACAAGTCCGCCGTCATTGTAGTAACCGCGCCAGTCCTGCGCATATGACGCAAATCTATCGACCGCGAAAAATGATGACGCAGCATAAGCATTGACACAGTCAGGGTCATCACCGAATTCTCCCCCGAGATACATTTTTATAAGCGCCGAGGACGGCTCTCCGTACCTGGGGAAGGTGACGCGCATATAGCTTTGCCCCTCTGAGGCAAAGCGACTGCACAACAGCTCAAATTGTGTTGATTTGCCGCTCCCGTCTATCCCTTCGAGCACGATAAGCTTTCCCAAATGCACTTACCTCCTGAATACCGCAGTTAGGATGAACAACGGCAGCTTTGCCATCCTTTTTATCCGGCGCGGCTCGCAAATGAGCCTGTAGAGCCATTCCAATTCAAGTTTTCTGAAAAAAGCCGGAGCGCGCTTGGCCTCGCCGGCAAATATGTCAAGCGAGCCCCCCAATCCGGCACAGAGCCGAACATTGAGTTTTTCCAGATTCGCCGACATCCAAAGCTCCTGTTTTGGCGCCCCAAGGCATACAAACAAGACGTCCGGGCTCGCAGCGTTGATTTTTTCAATGACCGGCCCGTCCTCAGAAAAATACCCGTCCTCCATGCCGGCAATTATAAGGCCGGGGTTGGCTTGGGCGAGCTTTTGCCCGGCGCGCTGCGCCACGCCGGGCTTTGCGCCCAGCAGATACACGCTTCCGCCGGAGCGCGCCAGTTTGTCAACAAGGGCCGCAGCGAAATCAATACCCGGAACTTTTTCCCGCATTGGATTTCTGAGTATCCGCGCGGCCATTATTATCCCAATCCCATCCGGCAGCACAAGCCCCGCGCCGTTTATCGCGGCGCGCAATGCCTCGTCCCGGCGGGCCATCCAAACGATTTCGGGGTTCGGCGTCACGACGTAGGATTTCTCGCCGCCGCCAATAATCTCACAAGCCCGCAGCACAGCCTGCTCAGAAGTAATGTTGTCAAAACCGACCCCAAGAATATCTACTTTCATACCGACGCCATCTCAAATCCTATGCGCATGCCTACCTATTCCCCCATAGTCATTTGCCCACTTTGGGACGGACTCAATCCGTCCTGCCTCATCATATTTTCGAGCACGTTTATGTCTGCGGCGATGTCGATTACGTCAGATTTAAACAACTGATCCAACTGCTGCTCATAACCTGTCGCAAGAGTGTCAAGGATACGTCCGATGTTTTCTTTTGCGGCGGTAATGTTTTCGCCTTTGATGCCCTGCTTTTCAAGAGTGGCGTAGGAACGGAGCAGCTTCAGGGTTGTGGGCAGATAATAGTCCATAAACCGACGTATCTTTGGAAGCTTTGCAGGCTCGTCCTCAACAATGCGGAATATCTTTGCGGTCAATCCCTCGATGCGGTCAATCTTATCTGAAATAATAATATCGACTATAGTGGCGTTGAGGTCGCGCAGTTGGGTGATGATCGCCATATACTGGTTTTCCGGTACTTCATCGGATGGCTGAGCCGCCTGAGTCGCTTCGCTTGCCGCTCGACGCGCCTTAGCCGCCGCCTCAGCGGAGAGTACAAGGCTTTTTAGCTCGCTGTCGATGTACGCGCCGGAGCCGAAATAACCGCTGCTTATCATCCCCTGAAGGTCGCGCCCGACTGCCTTGACAGACCGCCCCGCAGATTTCGCAATATCGCACATCGCAACGATATCGCGCCCTGAAACAAGAGCATGGTATTTTTTATATCGTTCATAACGGCGCACTCCGATATTGCGCGTGAAAAACGTAATAAAACCGCCGATGAAGTAAAAAACACCCAGAAATAAGTCGGGCCACCGGCTTACTGCGCCGCTCCGAATATCCCATGCCGCCCCAATGATCGTATTTGCCCCGAAAATGAACAGCGCGACGGAAATAATCAACAAAACCCCAGCAGCAAACCTGCCGGACTTTTTGTCAAGGGGATTGCTCTCCAGTTTCTTTGCCTTGCCGGACGTATCTTCACGAGCTGCACGGGGCAGAGTCCGGACGTCTGCGGCTCGGGAAGATCCGGGGCGTCTTCTGGTCTGTCCCCGCAGTCTTTTTATCAGCAGGAGCAGGCCAATGGGCCAAAAAGCAAACATGAAGATGAAGATTACAACCCATGAAATTATTTCGCCCGTTTCATCGCCATAGGGCGAATTTTTCCTGTTGTTATTGTGCATAGCAGACTTCCTCGCATATCATTGCCATATTATAACAGACCCGGACGCAATTGTGAAGTCCGCTGACAAAGTTTTGGTCAGCACAGCGCAAGTGTTATGCTGTTACGGCATACCGCTATTCCGACAAAACTGTTAATAATTCCAACTTGAACTTGACTGGCGGGAATATTTATGTGTATAATGATGATTAATTGATTAATACTTTATAGTTTATCATGATAAACATAGGATTGCGAAAGGATTTTAACGAAATGACTATTAGAATAAAAATCTTGCTGGCCTTGGTCCTTATGGCCGTAATAGGGATAATACTTGGAGTGGTGGGTCTGGTGACGGCGAGCATGATGACAGGCATGTCGAAAGATTTGCATAAACTTCAAATCGAAAGCAGCGGCGCCGGCAACGTGTTAAGCGCCCACTATGTGTGGAGGCACGGCCTGAGCGAGGCTGTGCTGACCGAAGACAGCTTTACAGGCTCACTCGACCCGAACGCCTGTGCGCTGGGCGTATGGCTCTCAGGAGACGTTGCAAGGAACATCACAGATACCGAAGTTCTCAGTCTGCTCTCTCAGATTACAGAACCGCACAATTTTATTCATACCGAAGCTCGTAAAACCAAAGAATTTTTAGACTCAGGAGATATTGAAGCTGCTAAAGCTGAGCTTGTTAACGTCATTCTTCCGAGAACTCAGGCTGTAATATCAATTTTGTCTGATATTTCTGACAGATACAACGTTTTGATAGAAACCACAACCGTTGAGATAGAAGCATTGGGTACCTTCATGACCACAGTTATCATTGCGGTTATCGCCGTATCGATAGTAGCTTGCATCCTTTTGACTATATTTGTCACAAAGAGTGTTGTGAAGCCATTAATTCCCCTTGCCGCATTCATGCACAAAGCAGCCACAACAGGCGATATCACGCTTACCCAGCAGGATATCGACATCATCTCAACGTACGCTTCTATCAAGGATGAAATCGGAGAGTCTATATCCGCCTGCGCTTCTTTCATCAAGCATGTAACCGAAATAAGCAGCGAACTGCAAATGATTGCAAGCGGCGATATCTCGATCGAAACAGAAGTTCTTTCGAATGATGACATGCTGGGAACATCAATAAGGAAGATGACCGATAACCTCAATGAAATGTTTACGGATATAAACTTGTCTTCCTCTCAGGTATCCGTCGGCGCGGGTGAAGTAGCCCACGGCAGCCAAGCGCTGGCACAAGGCTCAACACAGCAGGCGGCGTCCGTTGAGCAGCTTTCCGCTTCAATAAACGATATCTCACTTAAAACAAAAGAAAATGCAAAGATGGCAACCGAAGCGTCTCAATTATCTCAGAGTATCCTGGTCCACTCCGAGAAAGAAAGCGCTCTGATGAATCAGCTTATGCAAGCCGTCATGGAAATCACCGAAGCGAGCAACGCCATTAGTAGAGTAATAAAGGTCATAGACGACATCGCTTTCCAGACAAATATCCTTGCGCTCAACGCGGCGGTCGAGGCGGCGCGCGCGGGGCAGCACGGAAAAGGTTTTGCCGTGGTCGCCGAAGAGGTTCGTAACCTTGCCGCAAAGAGCGCGGCGTCAGCCAAAGATACCGGCAGCCTGATCGAAAACTCAATACAGAAAGCCAATCTTGGCCTCTCCATCGCCACAGAAACCTCCGAGTCACTCAAGGAGGTTGTGGAAGTCATAAATAATAGCGCTGAAATTGTCACCAAAATTGCCCAATCTTCCGAGGAACAGGCACTCGCCATTAACCAAATAACCGTTGGTATTGACCAGGTTTCGCAGGTCGTACAGCAAAATAGCGCTACCGCCGAGGAAAGCGCCGCCGCATCGGAAGAGATGAGCGGGCAGGCGACGGTTTTGCAAGAGCTTGTTAAGCGATTTAAACTTAGAGACGGCGCTACTGCCTATAATTCACCGGCGAAAAGCACAGATACCCAAAAGCAGTTTCATGCACCCATTGACGTCCCAAGAGAGGTCGATGAGCCATTTAGCGCAAGCAACGGGGACTTTGGCAAGTACTGACGAGCCGGGGCAATCACTTACGGATTGCCCAATGCTGAGTGCTGAGTGATTTGGATTATCTGCCATTTCTTATGGATTTGAGTTCAGAATAAGGGAGAGAGTAAACTCTCTCCCTTATTAACAATCCGTCATTAACAATCCGTCGCATTTCATAGTAACCGTTTAAAATACAAAGAGCCTTGGCGGCAGTAAAAATAGAGTGATGAGATAAGGAGTGGGAAAAACATGTCAAAAGGAATGGTTATTGGCGCGTCCATCGGCAACTGTGTGCATGTCGCAGGCGCGGCGCATTTTCTCAGCCTCGCCGAGGATGAGGGTTTTGAGACTCTGTTTCTCGGGCCGGCGGTGAGCGTCGATACTGTACTTAGCAGCGTAGAAGAGCGTAAACCCGCGATGGTAACGCTGGGTTACAGGCTGACTCCGGAAAACGGAGTAACTATTGTCCGGGAGCTTATTGAAAAAAGCGCTAAGCTCACCTGTAAGCCCCTATGGATATTCGGCGGCACTGAACCTGTTGCGGATAAAGTCCGGGAACTGGGCTTTTTCGATGTGATTTTTGACGGTACCGACGATATTGACGACAGCATCACGTTTTTGCGAACCGGAAAGCTCCCTGATAAAGGCGGCGCGGAGCTTTTTGCAACCGATCTGACAGGGCGTCTGGCGCAGAAAAGCCCATACCCTCTGCTACGGCACCATTTCGGACTGCCATCCTACGAGGAAACAATCGACGGAATTGAGGAAATCGCACTTTCGCGCGTGCTGGACGTTATTTCACTCGGCATTGACCAGAACACGCAGCAGTTTTTCTTCCGCCCGGGTGAGCGGCGAGGCGATCTTGACGGCGCGGGCGGCGTCCCGGTGCATGACGACGAAGGATTTGAGCGCCTGAAAGCGGCTTCTCAATGCGGCAACTACCCGCTCATGCGCTGCTACAGCGGCACAGCGGACGTCATCCGGTTTGCGGAGGTTCTTAACAGGACGATAGCCAACGCGTGGTGCGCGGTTCCGCTTTGCTGGTATAACGAACTAGACGGCAGGGGCGACAGGCCGCTAAGAGAGTCCATGCAAGAAGCGCAGCAACTCATGGCTTTCCACGGCAAGCTGAGCATACCGGTCGAGCTTAACGAGCCTCATCATTGGGGACTTCGAGACGCCCATGACACTATATCCGCCGCGGCGTCATACATCAGCGCCTATAACGCGAAAAAATCCGGCGTTCGCGACTATATATCACAGTATATGTTCAACGTACCGAACTCACTCAGTTTCTCTATGGATCTTGCCAAGGTTTTGGCTCAAATAGAGTTGACGGAATCTCTTGCGGATCGTGATTTCCGTGTCTACAGGCAAGCTCGCGCGGGCCTGCCGTTTTTGAGCGGCGACAGCGCCGTTGCCAAGGGGCAGCTTGCGGCCTCAACCGCACTGTCTATGAACATAAAGCCGCATATCATCCATGTCGTCGGCTACAGCGAGGCAATACACGCCGCAACACCGGAGGTAGTGATCGAGAGCTGCAAGATAGTTCGCGGAGTCGTGCGCTCCTGCCTGCACGGAAACGCCGAGGCTATAAACGACCCGTGCGTGACGGCGCGCCGCGATGAAATAATCAGCGAGGCGAAATATCTTCTGGATTTCATTGTTGACAAGTATTCCGGCGAGAGCGGCGATCCCCTCGCGGACGCGGCTGTGCTCTCGGACTGTATTGCGCGGGGCATTATTGACGCGCCGCATATCGTGAAGAATGAGAAATTCCGCGGTACACTGCAAACGCGCATGAAAGATGGCAAATGCCTCGCTTGGGACGGGAAAAGCAAAAGCTTTATTGACGAACAGACTAGGCTAAAGCGTTTGGTGGGGAGTGAAGCAAAAGGGGAGAGGAGAGAGGTAATTTGAAGCATAAAAAAATTGCCGTGATCAGTTCCGGCAATGGCGGGCAGTCTATGGCGGCGTATTTCTCATACTTGGGCTACAACGTGGCGCTCTACGCTAGGGAGGCCGAGCGTGTAAAGATGTTCACAAGCAGCCGCTTTATCATAAGCGGCGAGGTCGAGGCCGAGGTCGATATCGACACTATCAGCAGTGACATGGGAGAGGTCATCAAGGACGCGTTCCTTATCATGGTAACGACGCCGGCACAGTACCATCATATTGTCGCAAGGGCAATGGCGCCGCATCTGGCGGATGGGCAAGCCGTCGTACTAAATCCCGGGCGAACCTTCGGTACCCTGGCGTTTTCAAAGGTATTGTCAGAATGCGGCTTCAAAGCCGACATTATGCTCGGCGAAACGGATACTTTCACGTTTACCTGCCGCTGCCCGGAGGTAGGCAAGCCACAGATATATAAAATCAAGGACAGCGTACGCCTGGCAGCGCACGATCAGGCATACGCGGATCGCTTACTTGAAGTCCTTCACGAGATATTTGACATGTACAGCCTGGCGGAATGTGTTCTGTACACGGGGTTTTCTAATATTGGCATGATATTCCATCCGATGCCCATACTCATGAACATAACACGAGTTGAAGCAAAGGAGAACTTCATGTTCTACATGGAAGGAATCTCTCCTCTTGTAGCCGGGATCCTCGAAAAGATGGACGTTGAACGGGTTTCCGTTGCCAATGCATACGGGGTCTCGGTACCGACTGCGCGCCAGTGGCTCGCCGAATGCTACGGGTCGCGCGGAGATTCGCTGTTTGAGCAAATACAAAACACAGACGCGTACAAAACCGTCCTGGCGCCTATTGATATTGACACGCGCTACATTTTTGAGGATATTCTCACGGGCTGCGTACCGACAAGCTGCGCGGGGAAGGCTGTGGGCGTCGGAACTGAAGTGTTGGACACGCTGATAAAATGGGCTTCGATACTATACGGCCGCGATTTTCACGCAGAAGGCCGCAACGAGACGTTGATAGATTTTAAATCGTTTATTAAGTAGATTTAATTGGAGTATATTATCAAGACAGGGAAGATTAAGTGGAATATAGCCAGAATTATATTGCTGACGCTCTGCGCCGTCATATTTGCTTTTGGCATTTTTGCGGTAACGCACAGATCAAGCGCGATATTTGCTATGGCAGGTTCTGCGGCTGTCGCGATTGTTACAATTTTCTGGACAAGGCTTTGGGCGCTTTTTAGAAAGCTCCGCAGTCACCGCGCCGGGCGAATCGTGATAAATGCGATAATAGCCTGCATACTTTTGGCTGCGCTGTACACAGCAGTATTATCCGGGCTGATGATTGGCGCTTTTATGTCAGCTCCGCCCGATAATGCGACGCTTATCGTCCTTGGCTGCCAGGTGCGCGGAGAAGAGCCAAGCCTGATGCTTTACAGGCGAATGGACGCAGCGCTTAAATTTATGCGCGATAATCCGGAGGCAAACGCGATCTTGTCCGGCGGGCAAGGCCCGGGGGAATGGATAACCGAAGCGGAGGCCATGCGCAGATACATCACGGGCGGCGGAATTTCAGAGCGTAGGCTTTTTATTGAGGATCGCTCAACGTCTACATATGAAAACGTCATGTTTTCAAAAGCGATAATCGAAGAACACGGCTTATCTCGAAATATCGCTGTCGCAACAAATGGCTTTCACCAGTATCGGACACAGAGTTTTGCAAAAGACGCGGGGCTGACCCCCGGCGCTGTGCCGGCGAGGACGCCGGTGTATACCTTGCCATTCTACTGGCTGCGCGAAATCGCTGCAATCACACTGCAGATTGTCTTTAATTAAACATCATTTGCTCTACAAACTGTTCGTTGAATACCGGACTTGTCGAAAGATCTATGTATTCGCATCGGTCGCGTATATTGTTCAGGGCGTCGCGCGCGGAATCTGACAGCAGAGCAAGCGCGGCGCCCTCCCCCGCTGTGTTGCCAAGCGTTATGGCCGTGGGCAGGAAGCTTTTTGGGAACAAGCCGATCCGCGCGGCGCTGGACTGATCCATAAAGCTGCCAAAACCACCTGCCAGAATGAATGCGCCTACCTGCTCCTCTGTAACTCCCGCGTGCTGCAGCAACGTCTGAATGCCGGCCGCAATAGCCGACTTGGCAAGCTGCAATTTTCTTATATCCGAAGCCGACATATAAACGCCGGCGTCTTTTTTTAGCCAGAATACGTTTTTGCCGTCAGCCTCACCGATATGCTCCGCGATTTCATGCTCAATCTCGTCGGCGTCTAAAAGGCGGCCCGATTCATCTACCGCGCCTGTTTCGAGCAGGACGGCCAGAGCGTCCAGCAGTCCGGAACCGCAAAGTCCGAGCGGAGCGTCATTGCCAATGACCGAAAGCTTCAGCCCGGCCTCCCATTTGACATGATTTATCGCGCCGCTTACCGCAGCCATGCCCATTGTGATTTCCGCGCCCTCGAACGCGGGTCCCGCGGCTGTCGCGCAGCAGTAATACTTATCGCCTTGCTTCAACACTATCTCGCCGTTTGTGCCGATATCAAGGTATACGACGGTGCCGGCCATATTCTCCAGTCCGGCGGCAAGCATCCCGGCAGTAATGTCGCCGCCGACGTATGCCGATATCGCGGGCGCAAAGTAGATAATCGCGTCTGACGAGACCGGCAGGTCGCCTCCCGCCGGAAGCTCACTCCCGAACAGGCTGATCGGAGTAAACGGCACCAGCCCCATACCTGCGGGCGAGTATCCGGCTGCCAGATGCTCCATAATGGTGTTCGCTGCTATTGAAATATAACCAATATCCTTCAGGCGCGCACCGGAGGCCGAGCAGGTTTTTTTTATTAGATCAGATAACTGTCCCCTTATGAGCCGCGTTAAGGTTTCATGACTGTTTTCTATGCAGTATTGTATCCGGCTGATTACATCGGCGCCGTATGGCCGCTGGGCGTTAACTCCGCTGGCTGTGGCTATTCGCGCGCCGGTTACAATATCAGTCAGGTGCGCGACGACCGTCGTCGTGCCAATATCGACCGCGACGCCGAGCTTTGCGCTCTTACTCACCTTCCCGACGTCAGAAGAGCCCGCGGCGACGCTCGCGCCGGCTATTTTCATCTCCATCACATCAGGCACGTAGACATCCATGCTGCCGCTGACGGTTGTTTTGCACGCGAGAACCTGCTCTCCGTCCGGACTATCCAGCCGTACCAAGCACTTGCCGCATTTCCCCTGCCCACCGCAAGGCGCGTCCAGAAACACCCCCTCGCCGCTGATAAGCGCAAGCAGCGTTTCCCCCTGAACGCCCTCCGTCTCGCAAGCCAGCTCCCCTTCACGGAAGATTCTAATTTTTGGTATCATACGCAAAGCCCTCCTAGCTCTTTACTCTTTACTCTACATCTAACAAACCTGCTTCTCCAAACTTGCTTCTCCAAACAGCGACCATGTATTGCAATGTGTAATCCGAGCGTCAAGAAATTTGCCTACCAGATCCGGTTCGCCATTTAAATGGACAAGGCGCCCGCCGTTTGTGCGAGCCTTGAGCGGATATCGCGTATCATGGGATTCCCCATCGACAAGCACTCGAGTGATTCTGCCGATGTATTGCATGTGTTTTTCCTCAGAAATCGCGTTTTGCAACTCAATGAGCCTGTCGAACCTGACCTGTTTTTCCTTGCGCGTAGACGTCTCCTCAAAGTCTGCGGCCCGCGTACCGGGGCGTTTTGAGTATATGAATGTGAACATCGCGTCAAAACGCGCATGCTTAATAAGGCTCAAAGTGTCTTCAAACTCCCCGTCAGTCTCACCGGGAAATCCGACGATAACATCGCTTGTTATCACAAGATCGGGCATAAGCTCACGCGCTGCGGCGATCTTTTCAAGGTAACCCGTGCTTGTATAGCCCCTGTTCATCAGTCCTAGTATGCGGTCATTGCCGGACTGGAATGGCAGATGAATATGCCGCGCGGCCTTTTCGCTCTCAGCCATTGCTCTAAACAATTCCGTTGATGCGTCTTTCGGGTGATTTGTCATAAAGCGTATCAGGAACTCGCCCTCAATATCGTTTATCCTGCGTATCAATGACGGGAAGTTGATATCCGTGTGCAGCCCGCCGCCGTAGGAATTGACATTCTGGCCAAGCAAAGTAATATCCTTATATCCGTCCGCCGCGAGTTTGCGCGCCTCATCTATTATAACCTCCGGTCTCCGGCTGCGCTCGCGGCCCCTGACATAAGGCACAATGCAGTATGAGCAGAAATTGTCACAGCCGTACATGATGGGGAGCCACGCCTTAACCGTCCCGTCGCGGCGCAGGGGGAGATCTTCAGCTATAGCCCCATCACTTGCCTCTGTGTCAAAAACACGGCCCGAGGCGGTCAGCACACGCTGCAAAAGCTCAGGGAACCGCCACAGCACATTCGGCGAAAACACAAGGTCAACCTGCCTGTATGACTGCCTGATCTTCCCGACAGTCTCCGGCACCCCGGCAAGGCAGCCGCAGAAAGCTATTATCTGCGAAGGTTTTTCCTTTTTTGTATGTACCAGCGCCCCAACGTTTCCCAAAACACGATTTTCCGCGTTTTCACGTATAGCGCATGTATTGATAACAATAACGTCGGCTGCGAATTCGTCGCCGGTCAGATCGTAACCCATTTCCCGGAGCATACCGCGAAGAGTTTCGCTGTCGGCTTCATTTTGCTGGCACCCGTATGTGTCAACGTACGCCAGCGGCGGCGCCGGGCGTCCCTGAAAAGATTCACGAACACGCCTCATAATTGATTTTTGCTTTTCAATATCGCCGGACGAGATCTCATTTCTATTAATCATGTTATTAATATTATCATTTTTCACTGGAATTTACAACGCAATTAGCGTATAATGTTTTACGTTGAATTTTGACACAATTGAGATATGGCTGGATTAGGGTGATATGTTATGAAAAACCTTGTAATTGACCTGCGCGTTGTTAGGAATAACCTCCGAGCGATAAAGGATCGCGCCGAAGGCGCTGCGGTTATTGTCGATCTCAGCGCCAATGCCGGCGGCATGGGCCTTTTGCCGGTAGCACAATTTTTGCGTGACGAGGGGATTCGCAACTTCGCCGTTTCCGACCCCGGCGACGCGGCGATGCTGCGTAATAACGGCTTTTCTAAAGAGCGGCTCATGATGCTGCGCAGTACCGCGGATCCGAAAGAAATATCAGAAATGCTCGCCCACGGCGTTATTTGCACCGCAGGCTCTTATGATTCGGCTGTAGCAATAAATGGTCTTGCCGAATCGAGCGGCATAACAGCGGATATTCAAGTCAAAATCGACACCGGTCTCGGGCGTTACGGTTTTAAGCCTACAGAGCTTGACAGGGTCGCGGCAATATATAAATATATGTCCAGTCTGAATGTCGTCGGCACGTTCACGACATTTTCCGCCTCGTGGCGCAACAAAAAGATAACATTACTCCAACTGGATAAGTTTAACGAGGTTCTGGATAAGCTCATTGATATGGGACTCGAACCGGGCGCGGCTCATGCCTGCGACTCCGCCGCGCTGTTTAAGTATAATATCGAACTTATGGACGCCGTGCGCGTCGATACCGCGCTCTCAGGCAGAATCCCCGGCAAGGCCATTCAAGGGCTTTCCCGAGTCGGGTTTATTGAAGCCGGACTTGAGGAGGTCGGCTGGTACCCAAAGGGGCACACTATAGGCTCTGAACGCGGTTTTGTTACAAAGGCGCCGACGAAAATAGCCATACTGTCGGTAGGATACTACCACGGGTTCGGCGTAGACAGATACATCGTAGAAAGAAGCCTGTTTGACCTGATACGTTTCCGCCGCAGAAAAGCCTATATCAGAGTAAATGGCTATAAGGCGCGCGTCCTTGGCAGCGTTGGCTTGATGCACACTATGGTTGATGTGACAAAAATTGACTGCACTGTCGGCGACGTCGCCCTGCTTGATGTTGACCCTGTCAACGTCAAGGGTCTGCCGATAGTCTACAGGTAGATATAAGGAGAAACACGGTTGCCAAAGATATTTAAGCTTCCCGGCCATGTGGCGGATTTAATTGCGGCCGGAGAGGTCGTTGAGAGACCGGCGTCAGTCGTAAAAGAGCTGATGGAAAACTCAATTGACGCCGGCGCGGGTCTGATAACGGTCGAGATAAACGCGGGCGGCATGACGTTTATACGAGTCACCGATAACGGCTGCGGTATCTCGCCTGAGGACGCCGAGACAGCTTTTTTACGTCACGCGACGAGCAAACTGCGCGGCGCGGAGGGGCTGGAAGCCATAGGCACCCTCGGCTTTCGCGGCGAAGCCCTCGCCGCCATCGCTGCCGTTTCGCGAATCGAATTACTCACACGCGAGCGCGGATCCGAGGATGGCATTTCCCTGACCATCGAGTCCGGGGCAGTTATCGACATGTCCCCGGCGGGTTGCCCGGAAGGGACGACGATTATCGTGCGCGATCTTTTTTTTAACACACCGGCGCGCCTGAAATTTATGAAATCCGACCGCGCCGAAGGCTCCGCCATCGCCTCATGCGTTCTTCGCTGCGCCTTGTCGCGGCCCGAAGTGTCAATCCGTTTTATCAAAGACGGAAAGACCGAATACCACACTCCGGGCGATTCACGCATTGACTCATGTATATACAGCCTGTTGGGCCGCGATTTTTACTCCGGACTCATTGAAGTTAAGACGGAGGATGAATCAGTTGCGGTTGAGGGCTGCGTTTCCGCGCCGGATGCCGCCCGCGGGAACAGAAGCTATCAGTTCTTCTTCGTAAACGAGCGGCCCATAAGGTCTGTATCGCTTCAGGCCGCCTTGGAGCAAGCCTACGCGAACACCCTCCCATCCGGTCGGTTCCCGTCATGTGTGCTGTATGTAAAAACCAGGCTTGGCGATGTAGACGTCAACGTTCACCCTGCAAAAACAGAAGTTAAATTTGTTTCGGATAAACAAGTATTTGACGGCGTGTACTACGCTGCTCTGAGCGCGTTGGAAAACCAATCAGAGCTGCGGCTTGAGCACGGAAAGCGGGGAGTGGAAAGCGGAGCGGACGATAATCGCGAAGCTGTGGCCGGGGATAAAAGTTCACCGGAAGCCGCGGCAGCTTCCGCAAAGGGATTCAAGTCCATGCAGGCCAACGAATTCCGCAAGACTTATGCCTCAAACTCACAGGCCCGTTTTGACGGCGAGCAACGAGCATTCGGCCCTCTAGGCAGCGCTCAGGGCGTTAACGTGCCGGTGCGCGATGAAGGGCATAAGCCTTTTCAAACCCGGCGCAGTGATTTTGCTCCGGAAAGGACGGACGCCGAAGCGGATCAAAATAAAGTCCGCGCCGAATCCGCAGAGCCGGACAGTTCGAATTTTTCAACTTATTATTCTCAATTATTCAACGAAGCCCGAATTATCGGAGAAGCCCTAAACGTTTATATTATTGTTGAGTATCGGGACGGCGTCTGGTTTATTGATAAGCACGCCGCCCATGAAAGGATACATTTCGACGCGCTGAAATCCGACACGTATAAGCCGATGTCTCAGGCACTTATTTCCCCGGTCATCTGCCGCCACGGATATGAGGACTCTTCCCTTCTTCTTGAGAACGCTGAATTGCTCGACAAGCTCGGTTTCACTTTAGAAAGCTTCGGCGAGGATTCTATCGCGGTTCGTCACATTCCGTCGGAGATCGAAATTGGCGACACGGAGGCGGTTTTGTCTGATATATGTCTGGAGCTCAAGCGCGGCGGAACTCCTGATCCGGCGCGGCGCGACAACATCCTTCGCGCGGTAGCGTGCAAGGCGGCAATCAAGGCGGGCAAATCATCTTCCCGGCGAGAGCTGGAGGCTCTGACCTCACGCGTCATGTCCGGCGAGGTTTCGCGCTGCCCCCACGGGCGCCCGATTGCCTTTGAACTATCCAAAACCGCGCTTGACCGGGGTTTTAAGCGATCATAGGAGTGTTAGTTGGATAAAGTAATCGTTATTACCGGGCCGACTGCTGCGGGAAAAACCGCTCTTGGCGCCCGCCTCGCAAAGAAGCTGGGCGGAGAGGTCGTATCGGCTGATTCTATGCAGGTTTATAAGTACATGGATGTTGGCACCGCAAAACCTACCAAGGAAGATATGCTTGGCGTACCGCATTATATGCTGGATATTATCCCCCCGTGGGAAGATTATTCCGCAGCGCGTTATGTCTCAGACGCAAGCCGCTGTGTTGACGATATCATCAGCCGCGGAAAGCGCCCGGTTCTTGTAGGCGGTACCGGACTGTATATAGATTCGCTCCTCACAGGCCGCGTGTTTTCACAGCGGGGAGACAGCCGTTTGCGAAGCGAGCTTCAGTCCGAATATGACAATATTGGCGGCAGCGAAATGCTCATAAAGCTGGCCGAAGTTGACCCGGATAGCGCGGCAAGGCTGCACGCGAACGATAAAAAGCGGATTGTCCGCGCGTTTGAGGTCTACAACTCAACGGGACGAACTATTTCTCAGCATAACCGCGAATCAAAGGCTGCTCCTGTGAGATATCAGGCTGTAAAAATCGCGCTGACGTTTTCTGACAGGGCAAAGCTGTATGACCGCATTGACAACCGTGTCGGAATCATGCTGGATGCGGGACTTGAAAGCGAGGTGCGAAGTCTGCTTGAAATGGGCGTCTCACCCGGCTGCACCGCCATGCAGGCAATCGGATATAAAGAGATGACCGGCGCGGTTCTTGGGCAGTGCAGCATAGATGAAGCCGCCGAAAAGATCAAAATGGAGTCACGCCGCTATGCAAAACGCCAGCTAACATGGCTGAGACGTGACGAAGACATTAACTGGATAACAATAGACGAGCCATTAGCAAATGACATTGAGCGCTTGTCTTGCGCACAAGCAATAGCCGGCGAGGTACCCAAATGAAGCGAAGCGATTTTTTTATTAAACTCACGACGGCAGTGCTCTTTGTCGCCGTGGTGAGCTATGTGGGCATATATATTTATAACGCGGCGCATAACACCTTTGTGACGACTGTGGCGATCAGCTATACCATAGAGGATACTCTTCCCTCCGCCGGATTTATCGTCCGCTCCGAAAGCGTCCTCACAGACGTCGGAGATGCGGTTTTGCAAATTGTCGGAGAGGGGGAAAGGGTCTCTTCCGGACAAGCCGTAGCAGTAGAATACTTGACCCGTGAGGCGCTGGAAACCGCAAGCGAAATACAATCGCTCAGACTCAGGATAGCGCAGCTCATGGAACCTGTAAGCGGCGGGGCCGTCGAGTCCGCGAGTTTCGCAAGTATCATGGAGCTTTCCAAAGCGGTGCAGCGCGGCGATTTGAGTAGACTGGATGAACTGTCTCTAAGAGTTGAAACCCATATTTTCGTGGGAGGCGCCGCAGAAATTGCCGAGCTGCCCAACTTGCAAGCCCGGTTGGGCCTACTGGAAGGGCGGAGCGCCGGCGTGAGGACGATACACGCACCGTTCAGCGGCTTTTTTTCACAGACGGTCGATGGCTATGAACATATTAGGCCCGATATGCTTTCAGGGATATCGCCCTCCGATCTGACGGAGCTTTTCCGGATACCTTCCGGAATACATGGCGCCTGTAAGCTGGTAACTGGTGTAAAATGGTATTACGCCGCCATTATGGACGCCGCAGACGCTTCACGACTGCCGGTCGGTCAAAGCATTTCGCTGCAATTTAGCGGCGCATATCAGGCTGTTGTGGATATGCAGGTCGAGAGCGTTAGTAGGCGCGAGGACGACAGATCCGCCGTATTGTTTTCCAGTGACCGCGGCGTGCATAATATTACAATGCTGCGCCATCTGAGCGCCGAAGTCTTATTTGACTCTGTTTCCGGCTTACGTGTACCCAAGGAGGCGATACATCTCGATGAAGAAGGCATAACATTTGTGTTTATTCAGACCGGGGTACGCGCCGAACGCGTAGATGTGGAGATACTTCTTGAATCAGGAGACAGCTATCTTGTACGCGACGGCGCGGAAACCGGTTCACCCCTGCGCGTGGGTTCGACAATAATCGTAAGAGGAAATAATTTATTAGACGGTAGGGTTGTTGCCTAGGAGTTTGTTCTATGATAGAATAGTGCGTGTTTGGGAAGGGCTGGTGCATATGAAAACTATCTTCATCGTCGATGATAACGACACTAACCTTATGACCGCTAAGACTGCTATGGAGGGTGTATATAAGGCATATGCCGTACCTTCTGCCGCAAGGATGTTCAAGCTTTTGGAAAAAATTATGCCTGATCTGATTCTGCTAGACATCGACATGCCGGAAATGGACGGCTTCGAAGCCCTTCAGGTTTTGAAAGCAGATGATAAATTCGACTCAATCCCTGTAGTCTTCCTAACGGCGAAAAACGACACGGATACTGAAGTGCGCGGTTTTGAAATGGGCGCCCTCGATTTTATCAACAAGCCTTTTTCACCCCCCGTACTGATTAAGCGGATTGAACTGCACATTGAAACTGACAAACTAATAAAAGAAAGCCAGCGCGCAGTGCGTGAAATCCACAATACAACAATTAGCGTAATTGCGGATATGGTGGAAAACCGGGACGAAACGACAGGCGGGCATATCGAGCGGACGCAGGTCTATCTGGAACTCCTTTTAGATGAACTTCTACGCTCCGGCGGCTACGTTGAAGAAATTTCAAGCTGGGATATGAGCATACTCTTACCCTCGGCGCAACTGCACGACGTCGGCAAAATCACCGTCAGCGATTTGATACTGAATAAACCCGACAGACTCACAGAATCGGAATATGAACTTATTAAGCAGCACTGCGCCGAAGGGGAACGGATAATAGACACGATTATGGGCAAGGTAAAGGACGATGGTTTTTTGCTCCATGCCAAAAGATTTGCCGGCTATCATCACGAAAAGTGGGACGGCACTGGCTACCCGAGGAAAATCGGCGGGTCGGAAATCCCTCTCGAAGGCAGGATCATGGCGGTTGTGGATGTGTACGACGCGCTTATATCCGCCCGCCCGTATAAAAAGCCGTATTCGCATGAACGCGCGCTTGAAATCATTATGCAAGACAGCGGCAAGCATTTTGATCCAAAGGTAGCCGAAGCATTTTTCAATTACTTTAATCTGTCCAAGTGACGGCTGACGGCAAATTCGCGCAAAACGGGGAGGTTCGGTTATGTTGCAGTTAATCAAAGAACTGGCCAAAAAGTTTCGGATTTCTTTTTTAATGTTTTTTGTTGCCACCGCTGTTATTGTTGTTGTAACGATTGTGGTTTCAGTGAATAAAAGCCATTTGGAAAGGGCTGTGGAAAAAAGTGTACAGGATCATCTGCGGGCTGCGGCCTTGGCCGCCTCAACCTTCATTTCTGTTGAGGAACTGGATTTGTTTCACACAGCCGAAGACATGGAAAGGCCCGAATGGGAGTCAATAAGGGCCAGGCTTCAGAGTTTTGCCGAAAGCTACCGGGTACTCTATGTATATTACTGGCGGTACAATGACGGTGTGATACAATACATCATTGACAATGACGAGGACGAAGAGTGGATGGTCACACCGGAAGTGTTTTATAGGCTGGAAGAAGACCCCGCAACTGCGGAGGCTGTCGGCATCGTCATATCCGGAGAGACCTGGACCGCAAATCTGGGCGAATACACAGAGTCATGGGACGGGCTGATATCCGCCGTCTCGCCCGTCTACAATGCCGACGGCACGGTGTACTGCGCTGCCGGAGTCGACCTGAGCGATGAACTTATAATCTCATTGCGCAACAACATCAGGCTCACACGCTTTATAATGATTGCCGCCGTGGTCATTTCTTTGCTCGCGGGATTTATGGGCGTGTGGCTCTATCGTAATAAGGCCAATCAAAGCGAACACGCCAATCAGGCGAAAAGCCAATTCCTTTCCAACATGAGCCATGAGATCCGCACCCCAATGAATGCGATTATCGGCATTGCGCAAATAGAGATGCAAAAGGGCAATCTGCCGCCCGATTATTCCGAAGCTATCGAAAAAATATACAATTCGGGCAACAGCCTTTTCGGGATCATCAACGACATACTCGACCTGTCAAAGGTCGAATCGGGAAAGCTTGAGCTGAATCCCATAGAGTATGACGTACCAAGCCTTATTCATGACGCAGTGCAGATAAACATTGTCCGTATCGGTTCGAAACTGATAGATTTTGTCGTCGACGTCAGCGAGGACGTCCCGTCAAAGCTGGTTGGCGATGAACTGCGCCTACGGCAAGTTCTGAATAATCTGCTTTCGAACGCCATCAAATATACCAAAAAGGGGCAGATTACGCTGACGGTGAAATACACGCCTCAAGGAAATGACGTATTTCTAACCTTTAGGATCGAGGATACGGGCCAGGGCATGAAGCCTGAAGATCTGCAAAAGCTATTTTCAAAATACCTGCGCTTCAATATGGAAGCCAATCGCAGCACCGAAGGAACAGGGATCGGCCTTAGCATAACAAAAAGCCTTGTGGAAATGATGGGCGGAACGATCAAAGTCGAAAGCGAGTACGGCAAGGGCAGCGCGTTTACGGTTACTGTCAAACAGCAAGTCTCGGAGTATGTGCCGATCGGCTCGGAGCTTTCCCAGCGGTTGCGCAGCTTCTCGTACAAAAAATATGAACATAACACAAAGCTAAACTTTGTCCGTGAACCAATGCCATACGGCAAGGTTATGGTTGTGGACGACGTGGAAACCAACTTGTATGTCGCAAAGGGCCTTCTGACGCCTTATAATTTGAAAATCGATTTGGCGAACAGCGGCTATGAGGCGATTGATATAGTGGATAGCGGCGAGGAATACGATATTATTTTCATGGACCACATGATGCCGCAAATGGACGGAATAGAAACCACGCAGAAACTGCGCGCTAATGGGTATAAGGGCGTTATCGTGGCGCTGACGGCAAACGCGCTGGTAGGTAACGACCAGATGTTCCGGGAGAATGGTTTTGACGATTTCATAGCAAAGCCCATAGACTTGCGGCAGCTAAACTCTCTTCTGAAGATATTTGTAAGAGACAAACACCCCGATAAAGCGGCAATTTGGGAGTCAAAAGCCGAGGAAATGACTGTCGAGGACTCGGTACAGGCTCAGCCGGCAATACCGGCAAAGCTGTTTGAGATTTTTCGGCGGGATGCTGAGAAAGCAATACTCTCTTTGAGGGAGACTTCCAAAAACGAAGATATAAAAATGCTGACCACTACCGCCCACGCTATGAAATCAGCGCTTATGAACATAGGCGAAAGCGAGATATCCAGATTCGCGGCCAAGCTTGAAAAAGCAGGATTGGATAAGAATCTTTCATACATCGCCGCCAATACGGAAGCTCTTGTAGAAGCTCTCGAGGATTTGATTAGGAAGCATTCGCCGGCAGTTATCGCTGAAGGAGACGTCTCGGTCGTAGATGAAAACAAGGATCTGCTGAGAGCGCAACTGCTGACGATAAAAAATGCATGCGAGGAATATGACGACGAGCCGGCTTACAAGTCTCTTAAAATACTGATGGAACAATCCTGGAATAAGGAGACGGCAAAGGCGATTGAAAACATTCACGACCTGCTCTATCTGCATAGCGACTTTGAAGGAGCAACAGAGGCAGCGGGCAGTATGCTGGAAGCGCTAATATGATCGTCGTCAACTATGGCCGTGATATCTTCAAAACTACATATGACGCGCTGAAGGTTTCGGATATTTGTTCTTCTCTCAAACACGGGATGGCTGTGGCTGTCAAGCCTAATCTTGTTGTTCCGGGACCCGCTTCAGGCGGCGCCACTACGCATCCGGAGGTAGTGTCCGCTATCATATGCTTCCTAAAGGATTACGGGATAGCAAAAATTAAAATAATCGAAAGCTCATGGATCGGGGACTGCACTAAGCGGGCTTTCAAATACTGCGGCTATGAGGAAATATCACGAAAGCATGACGTCCCGCTAATAGATTTGAAGGACGACACCTGTACTTCGCTCAAGCACGGCGACTTAAAAATCAGTATATGCAATGAATCGCTCGGCACAGACTATCTAATAAATGTACCCGTTCTGAAAGCTCACAGCCAGACCCGCCTGACATGTGCAATGAAAAACCTGAAAGGCTGTATACCGGATAGCGAAAAGAGAAGATTTCATTCCCTCGGTCTCCACAAGCCCATAGCAGTATTGAACATGCTGCTGAAAACCGGTTACTGCGTTGTGGACGGGATCTGCGGAGACTTGTCCTTTGAAGAAGGCGGAAACCCCGTGGAGTCAAACAGGATCATAGCCGGTCGTAATCCTCTGACTGTCGATTCCTATTGCGCGGAGCTTATCGGCCGAATGCCTGATGAAATAGGATATTTATCCTGCGGAAGGGATCTTGGGCTTGGAGAGTATTACTCTCAGAAAACCAAAGTGGTCGAGCTTAATTCTCACAATAAGCCGGCGCACACAACCGGTAACGGAGTCCTTGCGGAAAAGTATGAAGGGCTGATTGATGAAGACTCCGCGTGCTGCGCCTGTTATTCGTCTTTGATATTCGCTCTTTACAGGTTTGGGAAAAATCGTTTTCATGATATACTGCGAAACGACAAAATTCACATAGGGCAGGGCTTTAAAGGCAAAAGCGGCGATGGCATTGGTATCGGAAGCTGTGCCGGCGGGTATACGCGATGCGCGGGGGGCTGCCCTCCAAAAGCCTCGGAAATAGTGAATTTTCTGAGCAATACTTTTCCCGGGGAGTAATAGAGTTATGGTGCAGCAAGACTACATAGCAGAGAACATCAAGCGGGTGCGCGCCGCCATAGCGGAGGCTGCCATTGGCGTCGGGCGGTCACCCGGTGATATTTCCCTTGTCGCCGCATCGAAGACTCATCCCGCCGCCAGTATTCGTCAGGCAATTGCCGCAGGCGTTGACGCCGTCGGCGAAAACCGTGTTCAGGAGTTGATGGAAAAGAACGCGCAGGGCGCTTATAATGGCTCACCTTTGCATTTTATCGGGCATTTGCAGTCTAATAAGGTCGGTAAAATAGTCGGCGTCTGCGATCTTATCGAATCAGTCGGCTCCAAACCACTTTTAGAACTGATTGGCAAAAAGGCTCTTTCCTTGGGAATAGTTCAAAATGTGCTTATTGAGGTTAATATCGGCAAGGAATCTCAAAAATCAGGGATTTTGCCTGAGCAAGCTGAAGAAATTTTGGAGTTTGCCTCCCGGACGGCAGGAATAAACGTTATGGGACTGATGGCAATTCCCCCAATAAATGAACAAAATGCTAAATGTTGTTACTATTATGACACAATGTTTAAGCTTTTTATTGACATAGGCGAAAAAAAATACGATAATGTCATAATGCGTATATTATCAATGGGGATGAGCGATAGCTATGTCGAGGCGATCAGATCCGGGTCGAACATGGTGCGGATAGGTTCGGCAATATTTGGAACCAGATACTGAGATTCCGCTTATACAAAAGGAGGACAGAAAATTGGGTTTGCTTAATGAACTAAAAAAACTGACCAAACCATATGATGACGAGGACGATTTTGACGATTTTCAACCGGCAAAATCAGAAGAGTTGCCTCCGGCGCCAAAAACAACCACTCAGGCCAGAAGCTCCTACGGTGGTTATGAGGAGCGGCGGAGCAGCAATAAAGTCGTCAATATACACGCTACCGCGCAGTTACAAGTCGTCCTTGTTAAGCCGGAGCGATTTGAGGTTGCCGCCGAGATTGCGGATCATCTGCGCGAGCGGCGCACCCTCGTACTTAATCTTGAGCAGACTCACAAGGATATCGCGCGCCGCCTTGTTGATTTTCTCAGCGGCGTTGCCTATGCTCAGGACGGTAAAATAAAAAAGGTCGCGGTCAACACATATATTATAACGCCATACAACGTCGATCTGCTGGGCGATTTGATCGACGAACTCGAAAACAACGGTCTGTATTTTTAGAGATAAAGGAGTGAGAACCTATGCTCACACCACAGGAAATCGCTGATGTAAAATTTGTCAAAGCCGTTTTCGGCGGATACGATATGTCCGGAGTCGATGACTTTCTGGCAGCAGTCGGCGACGACTACGCCGCATTATACAAAGAAAACGCCATACTGAAAGGCAAGCTGAAGGTTTTGGTCGAAAAGGTCGAGGAATACCGTACGACGGAAGATGCAATGAGAATGGCTCTGCTGACAGCGCAGCGCATGGGCGAGGAAATAACGTCCGACGCGAACAAAAAGAAAGATGAAATGCTGCGAAACGCTGATAAGGAGATGCATGACCGGTTCACGGAAATGGAAAAACGTATCGCCGATGAAAAGCTGCGTCTCGACGTTGCCGCAAAAGAGACGGCAAAATTCATTGAGGTCTCCCAAATGGTCCTCCGCAAGCATTCGGAGTTTTTGTCTAAACTTGAGGCTGCGCACCGTGTGGTGCAGCCCAGGATCGAGGATTACCAAGCACCGGAGCCTCAGCCCATCCGGCAGCCGACGCGTGAGGAACAGATTACCACAACAGCCGGACAAATAGGCAGTGTCATGGAGAGGATGGCAAATCCCACCACCCCGGTTCAAGTTCCGGTTCAAGTTCCGGTTCCGGCTCCGGTCCCGATTCCGACGCCTGTCCCGGCTTATCAGCCCGCCCCGGCGCCGACCTATGAAGACGAGGGCGAGCCTACAAAGCAGTATTCAATGAAAAGCGAAGACGACTCAATCACTCCGCGACCGAAATTCGACTTTGACGATCTCAAATTCGGCACTAACTTCAATAGCGAGGAATAATAAAATGGCGCAAAACTACAACGCAACGATCAATCTGCCTAAAACAGATTTTCCCATGAGGGCAAGTCTTCCGAAACGTGAGCCGGAGCTGCTAAAGACTTTTTATGAAAAGAAGGTCTATGAGACATTAATGAAAAAAAACGCGGGAAACCCCGCGTTTATCCTCCATGACGGCCCCCCCTTTTCAAACAACGATATACACATAGGCACGGCTATGAACAAAATTCTCAAAGATATCATCGTCCGCCATAAAAACATGTCCGGCTATTTTGCTCCGTATACCCCCGGCTGGGATAACCACGGAATGCCAATAGAGAGCGCGATAATTAAGCAGAACAAGCTCGACAGGAAAATGATGTCAATTCCCGAGTTTCGGGACGCATGCCGTGATTTTGCCGAGGTTTATGTCGATCGCCAGCGGGATCAGTTCAAACGGCTCGGCGTTATAGGCGACTGGGACAACCCCTACTTGACTATGGTTCCGTCTTTCGAAGCTGAAGAGGTTCGCGTTTTCGGCAAAATGTATGAAAAAGGGTATATCTACAAGGGTCTAAGACCAGTGTACTGGTGCCCGACGGATGAAACGGCGCTGGCTGAGGCCGAAATAGAATATGCAGACGCCAACTGTACCGCAATTTTTGTCAGGTTCAAGGTGAAGGACTCAAAGGGCGCGCTTGACGGTATCCCGGGCACGGAAAACGCGTGCATTTTAATATGGACGACGACAGCCTGGACTCTGCCGGGCAACCTTGCCATATGCCTGGGCCCGGATATCGAATATGCTGTCTGCGCAGCGGACGGTGAGGTATTCATTGTCGCGTCTGCCCTTGCGGAAGAAGTCTTTAAAAAAGCCGGAATCGAGAAGTTTGAAATAATAAAGAAGCTGCCGGGTACTGCTTTTGAGCTGATGACCGCACAGCACCCTTTTTATGACCGCGAATCCCTTATCATACTGGGCGATCACGTTACGACCGACGCCGGAACAGGCTGCGTCCACACCGCGCCCGGCCACGGTGCGGACGATTTCAACGTTTGCCGCAAATACCCTCAGCTTTCCGTGTTCACGCCGGTTGACAACTACGGAGTCATGACGGATGAGGCGCTGCAATATGCCGGTCTTTTCTACTCAAAAGCTGGCAATTTAATAATTGAGGATTTAAAGACGAACGGCGCTCTTTTTGCTCACGAGGAAATTGTTCACTCATACCCGCATTGCTGGCGCTGTAAAAATCCCGTGATATTCCGCGCTACCGAACAGTGGTTCGCCTCGGTTGACGCTATGAAGGAAACTGCCGTTCGCGCTTGCGAAGATATCCAATGGATACCCCAGTGGGGCAAGGAACGCATGATTGCCATGCTTGCCGAGCGCTCGGACTGGTGCATTTCCCGCCAGCGCCACTGGGGTCTGCCGATACCCGTTTTCTACTGCTCAGCCTGTGAAAAGCCCGTCTGCACCCCGGAAACGATAGAAGCAGTCGCAAAACTGTTCGCCGGGCACGGCTCTAATACCTGGTATCAGCTTGAGACAGAAGATATTCTTCCCGATGGCTTCGCCTGCCCCCATTGCGGCGCGGCAAGCTTTACAAAAGGGACCGACTCACTCGACTGTTGGTTCGACTCTGGCTCAACGCACGCGGGCGTCCTCAGCTCAGGCATATTTCCAAGTCTGCGCTTCCCCGCTGATATTTACCTTGAAGGCGGCGACCAATACCGCGGCTGGTTCCAGTCGTCGATGCTCACAAGTATCGCTGTAAACGGCGTTGCGCCATACAAAAGGATTATCACACACGGCTGGACGGTTGACGGCGAGGGCAAAGCCATGCATAAATCCCTTGGTAATGCCGTCGCGCCGGAGGAAGTCATCAAAGACTACGGGGCGGATATACTCCGGCTCTGGGTGACATCCACCGATTACAGGGTCGATAGCCGCATATCAAAGGATATTCTGAAACAGCTTTCTGATATTTACCTGAAAATACGCAATACGGCGCGGTTTATCCTCGGCAACATTAGCGGTTTTGACCCTGACGCCCCTGTCGCGCTGCATGACATGCATGAGCTTGACCGCTGGGCGCTCAACCGCCTTGGCAAGCTAATAGAGAGCGTCTCCGCGTCATATGAAAAGTACGAGTACCATACGATCTATCACGCTATCCACAATTTCTGCACTGTCGATATGTCAAATTTCTATCTTGACGTCATCAAGGACAGGCTGTACTGTGACGAGACAGCCGGGTTGCCACGCCGCTCCGCGCAGACGGCGATGTACATAATCCTGGACGCGCTTGTGCGTATGCTCGCGCCGATTCTTGCGTTTACATCTGAAGAAATCTGGGCCGCTATGCCTCACCATGAAACTTCGGAGCGTGATAGCGTCCTATATAACCCCCTTCCGGCAACCATTGCCGATTACGCTTTCACACCGCAGCAAGAAGCGGATTGGGACAATATATTACGCTTGCGCACAGATGTGAACAAAGCTCTTGAGTTGGCGCGCGCCGAAAAAGTGATCGGCAAGCCACTGGAAGCCAAAGTGACCTTGTACTTGGGCGGAAACGAGCTTGACTTTGTATTGGGGCATGACCTAAAAGACCTTTTTATAGTTTCCGCAATTGATATCATCAAAGGAAGCGGCGATGGCTGCAGCGCGGCGGAATTCCCCGGTGTGACGATATCCGTAGAGCCAAGCGGCGCGCCGAAATGCGCGCGCTGCTGGACGCATGATGAGAATGTTGGCAAAGAACCGGCGCATCCGGAGTTGTGTCCGAGATGCTTTGACGTAATTACGGCAGGAGTGTAATCGGTATGCTATGTTTTGTTTTTTCAGCGCTCGTAGCTCTGCTTGACCAACTGTTCAAACGATGGATCACAATCAGTCTTCCAAACGTCGGCGATACTATGGAGCTTATCCCGGGGGTAATCGGGCTGACTTATGTCAGAAACGACGGCGCAGCTTTTGGAATACTGTCAGGTCAGTGGTGGCTGCTTGTCATCGTAATGTTTGTATGTATCGCCTTGCTGGTCTTTATCTTGCTCCGATACAACGAAGGTTTTTGGGGCACATTAGGCTTGTCCTCCGTATTGGGCGGCGCTGTCGGTAATTTCATAGACCGGGTCTCCCTCAGGTATGTCGTGGATATGTTTGAAGTGGAGTTTGTGAATTTCGCAATTTTCAATATCGCGGATGTTTTTATAACGTTGGGCGCTTTGACATTCGTCATATTCTTTATACTTTCATCACTTAAATCGGGAAAAAAGGCGATAAGCGGCTCCGGTGCGGAGCTTGACGATCACGCACGGCGCATGGAAAGCCTTTATGATGATTACCCTGCCGAACCGAACGAACCCGCAAGGGGGCAATTTGCAAACAGGGCGCCGATTACCTCAATTGCCGAATACGCGCAGCGTCACGCTCCAACGCCGGTTTCTTCTATGCCGGAAGCTCCGGCACCGGCCGCGCCCGAGGAGCCGGGCGGATTTTCGCCGCTGCTTGATCAGTTGGGATCTCTCGAGCTGGATATAACAAAAATGGACATGCATGAAGAAAAAGACATGGATGACCTACTTCGTGAATACGGCTTTGAAAGCAACGACTATTAAATGCGCAACCGGCGGAAGACGCTTGGACGTCTTTCTCACCGATGCTCTTCCGGGCCTCACAAGAAGCGCCGCGCAAAAGCTTATCGAAGATCACCGCGTAACCTTCTGCGGAATGCCTGTGCGAAAGAATTTCATAACTTCACCGGGCGACGCCTTCACAGTAATGCGCGAAGAGCCTCAAGAGGCAAAGGTGGCTGCGCAGGACATACCCCTTGAAATTGTGTACGAAGACGTAGACATAATCGTAGTGAATAAGCCGCGCGGAATGGTGGTACACCCGGGTCCGGGCCATCCGGACGGCACGCTGGTTAACGCTCTGCTGGGTCATTGCGGCGACAGCCTCTCCGGTATCGGGGGCATAAAAAGGCCCGGTATCGTACACAGGATAGACAAACTCACTTCCGGACTCGTCGCGGCGGCAAAAAATGACCGCGCACATCTGGCGCTCGCGGCTCAGCTTTCCGCGCGCACGCTAACCAGGGAGTACCGCGCCATTGTGCGTGGCATATTGAAAAATGATTTCGGCACGGTAGACGCGCCGATCGGACGCCACCCAACCGATAGAAAACGTCAGGCAGTGACCGAAAAGAACTCACGCCCGGCCATAACGCATTACGAGGTCTCCGCAAGATATGACGGATATACCAATGTGATCTGCCGGCTTGAAACAGGCCGCACCCATCAGATCCGCGTACACATGGCGCATATTGGGCATCCCGTTGCGGGCGACTTTGTATACGGCCGAAAAAAAACAGAGCTGGGCCTAGTCGGACAGTGTTTGCACGCACAAAAGATAAAATTTATCCATCCTTCAACAAGCGAATCTCTTGAGCTGTTCGCCGGTCTGCCTGACTATTTTACGGGCGTGCTTGAAAAGTTATGCAATTAGGGCGTGTTTTTTAAACACGCCCTTTCTCTGGTGCCTTGTATCATCTAAAGCTTTACAAGAATTACGGTGGTTTTTTTCGTCTGGCAAGGCGAAAGACCGCAGCAATACTTCCGTATTACAGGGGCTTTCAACGCAGTCAGGCGGAAAAAGGCACCGCAAGGCTTGTAAGCTTTTAGGTGATACGCGGCACTAGTACTTCATTTTCAAAATAACCCCACATACTTGCGCCGCCTTTTTCCGCAATACTTCGTTGCTCATCGGTTAAATACCAACGGGTATTCGCCCTCTTCGCGCCTTGTCTTGCGAAAAAACTCA
>Ga0099364_10001249_pt1 | contig 42455 bp, 45 predicted proteins | sample TergutTh196P3_FD_73070 | JGI IMG/M metagenome (GOLD analysis project Ga0099364, IMG submission 73070) | Microcerotermes parvus P3 segment gut microbial communities from Pointe-Noire, Republic of the Congo - Th196 P3 | ecosystem: Host-associated > Arthropoda: Insects > Digestive system > Gut ...
CCGTGATGTTTACTACGTTTTCTCGCTCCTACGTGCCACTCGCCTTGCGGGAGCGACAAAGGCTATTATAGTTATGCTCGCCCACCTTGTCAAGTAGTTTTTTTCCCTTTTTGTCAAAAAGTTTGAATTTTGTTCCAAAACAAAATGCGAGCGGCGTGCCTATTTTATGGTCGATTGCCCACCATAACCAGTATTTCTGTGATTTGTTGTGGACAAAGCTCCACATCTCATACATTTCAGCTTCAGTGTCGGAAACAACTTCAATTTGTATATCTTGCTCTGCGAGCTGTGAAAGATAGTCATGGTTCACATACCATAATGACGCTTCAAAACTTTTTAATGTTGATGTTACAGTATTTGGGTCTATACCAAGGCTACGAGCAATGGCTCTTGTGCGCTTTCCGTTTACAGTTTGAAAATATATTTGCGAACGTACGCAAGGGTCACATGCTAAATTTTTATACTCAAGCTGGAATGTTCTGTTGCACGGTTCACAGGCACACCATTGTTTGCCAGTAGGGCTTTTCCCTAAACATCTTTATATCCGTGCTTTTGCAATGCAGGCATTCCACTGGAGCAAATACCATTGTCCATTCCCCCAATCCTTTATTTATGGAATTTTACCATGCTTTTTATTTGGCAATAACTTTAAGTCACTACCCTTTTTTCTCCATTATACTTTACCCTCATCAAACATATCAGCCGTTTGCCAGGGATACCCACGATTTTGCTTCAGATAATCTTTCCACGGATATACGTTATTACCCGCATCATCTTTAATGTCCTTTACTGACCCTCTCTCCTTTGCCGGGACTCCGACTACTACGATTTCGGGTGGAACATCTTTGGTAACAAGTGAACCAGCACCAACCAAAGCGTTTTCGCCGATTGTTTTTCCAGGTAAAATAGTTGCCCCTGTTGCGATTTGCGCAAATTGACAGATGTGCGAACCAACAAGATTACCCATAGGCGGGTATGGGTCATTCGTTGTTACAACATATGGGTATATCCAAACATAGTCATCTATCTTTGTGAGTTGACCGATATGCACGTTTGAGTGCAGACGAACAAAATCACCTATTTCAATATCTCCTTGCAAATCAGACAATGTGCCAACACTACAGTTCTTTCCGATTTTTGTATTTTCGCGTATTGTTACATGGTGTCCTGTTTGGAACGATTCTCCAATAATGACATTTTCATAAATCGTTGTGTTGGCACGTATAATACTGTTTTTACCCACCTTTGTCATTGCAAAAATATGATTGCTCGTATTTTTATAGTAACCCATAGTAGGCTCGCCAATTATACAATATGCGCCTATAAAAACGTTGTCCCCAATAACCACATTCGGATAAATCAACGCACCTTTTCCTATAGTCACATTATCACCTAATACCACATTGTCCATAATTGTGGCATCGACCGCTATTTGATTTCCCATAATAACCCATTCCTTCTATATTTTGTCATTATTTCCTAAAATAAATGTATAATTTGTAGTAGCGCTACCACCAATATTCAACATCATTCCGATGTCAGCTTTGTTAAGCTGACACCTCCCCGATTTCCCCGATATTTGCTTATACAAATCCAAGAACATTCTAACACCGCTTGCACCGACAGGGTGTCCGCAACCAATCAATCCGCCGCTTGCATTGATAGGTTTATTGCCGCTAAAAGAAGTTATGCCCTCTTCAATAGCTTTGTATTCATCCCCCGGTTCGGTAAGACCGAACGCCGATACTGCCGCATATTCACTTGATGTGAAACAATCATGTGTTTCAAAAAAATCAATATCGTCAACAGACAAACCGGAACGGCGATATGCGTCCAGTACAGCTTGTCTTGTCCACGGAAGCATATGTTGTGATTGTTTTGCTTCATGCGCTTTCTTATCAAAAAGCATAGGAGCTACTCTATGTCCATATCCTAAAACCACAGGACAATCAATGTCAAGCCGCTTTTTATATTCATCAGACACAAGAACAACAATTGCTGCGCCGTCTGTTACCTGTGAGCAATCCGACACGGCAAGTTTGCCGCCCACAGATGTGTTTGTCGGTGTATTGCGATGGCTTGCCTGTTCAAAATCCATAAACCATTTTCTCGTCTGCGCTAATGGGTTTCTTTTCGCGTTGGCATAATTTTTATTTGAAATCATCGCTAAAGAATCCATAAAACGCTTTTCATCAAGATTGTATTTCTCCAAAATTTCATCCGCAAGCCGGGCAAACAGTTTTGGGAAAGGAAAATCTATATTTTTAGCTTCTTTTTCGTAGTATGCGGCTTGTCCCAAGAAGTCAGCACCGATTTTACTATCAACTGTTTTTTGCAACTCCCACCCGACAACGATTGCGACGTCAAAATCACCATTTTGTATTTTCGATATGGCGGCATCCAACGCTACCGAACCCGAAGCGCAAGCTGCTTCATACCGCGCGGAAGGAACGCCATAGAACGCCGGGTCAACTTCTGTCAATAACGCACCTAAATGGCTTTGATTGACATAACATTCCGACAAAAAGTTTCCAACAAAACAGCCTATTCTGTTTTCTCTGTTAAGCTTCGTTATATCTTCAAACGGAAGATTAACCGCACTCAACCCATCTGACACAATTTCTTTTATCAGAGCGATTACGCCTTTGCCTTCTTTTGTCCAGTTACGCTCAAAATCGGTCTGCGCTCCGCCCAACACATACACTTTATTCATATTGTTATCTCCTTTATTTCTTTGCCTTAAAATATGACCTGTAATCATAAGCTGACGATTTGATGCAAGACAAAAGCCTGTCTGCGCCCACTTTTTCAAGAAGCGATGCAGATAATCGTTCTTTTATAAGGCTTTCGACAGGAACCACGTTTGAAAAAGCCTCAAGCATGGCAAGTGGGGGACACCAGTTAAAGCCTGTCGCCATAACACCATCGGCGGAGTCTATGCCATTTCCGACTTCCAACGAAATAAAAAGAGAATATATGATATATTCGAGCATGAACTCCACGCATATTTCAGCTTCTGTCGAATGATTTTCCAACAATGCTTTAAGAGCGGACTTATAATCGCCTTGCGACAATGCGTAAACCATTTGTTCAACGAAAGGAAAACTGTATTTGATTGTATCCCTGTAATCAGCCGAATGAATATCGTACACCATATACCGTTTCGTTCCGTTGTCGAGAACCTGCGTTTTATACAACCCGCCGCCGGACTTTCTCCCAAGAGAACCTTTATCAATCAATTCCTGACAAAAAACCGGAAAAGAAAAAATATCATTCGCGTAATCATTTGTATTTTCTCGAATGTTATCTACAATCGCTTTATGTACATCAAGTCCGACAAAATCCGAAGTGACTAATGGCGGCATAGCACGTCCCGTAAACGCACCAAGAATAGCGTCGATATAATCAATACCGCCACTCTCCTTATATTTTTCAGCGAGTTGTAACGCTTTGTTGATAAAATGAAATCCAATACGGTTTCCGATAAAAGCGGGGCTGTCCTTTGATTCCACGACTGTTCTGAAAAGAGTATTAGCCAAATAACTTTTCATTTCATCAAATAGCGTTTTATTTGTGTAAGGCGTTGGGATAACCTCACATAATGTCATATAGTACGAGGGATTGTAAAAATGTACTCCCATATAATTGCCGCGTAAGTTTTCGGGAAACAATTTCGCAAGTGCGGTTATGGATAACCCCGATGTGCCGGAACAAGCTATGGCATCATTTCTTAGGTTTAAGGCAATTTGTTTTGTGATAGCTTGCTTTATTTCTATGTTTTCGGCTACGCTTTCAAAAACAAGGTCTGCTTCTCGCACACACTTTTCAAGTATCGAATAATCCACGGGAATCAGATTTTTCGTTATGCTGTCCGCTCTGACGGACTTTATGGCTTTATTGACAGCTTTTTTTGACTGCTCAATATCACGGCTTACCATGTAAACCTTTGCGTTTCCGAAAGATGCAAATATAGCACTCACGTTGGTTCCCATCGTGCCGTTTGCACCGACAACGGTTACGGTATTTATGTTCATTTACATTGCTCCCTAAAGTTTATTTCAAATTTATTTTCCATAAAGGCTTACCTTTATAGAGTTTAGGCTCTGAGTCGCCCATTTGCGACACGAGATGCCTAACACTTTTATGGTACCATAAGTTTCATGGAAATGCAAGATAAATTTTTCACAAGTCACGTTCATTTCAAAAAGTTTGAAAAAGTTTCAGAGAAACCCACCCCACCTCATTCCCCCTGCTCCGTTTCTTCATATATATCCCCCACGTCCCCCACATCATCATCATCATACTCCACCGCGCTCTGCACCAGCGAAAACGTCTCCGCGCCAGCAATCCCCACCCACGGCTCGGGTATAGTAAGCGTATTTCCGTTCGTTACAGGCACGGCAAAGGCCGCGCTTTGCAACGAGCCGCTGGTATTAAACACAGGCATACCGTGAATAAACGTAATCGAGTTGTAAAAATACGGCTGCGGAATACCGTCGTTGGACACATAGTCATAGGCACGCGCGCGCGGCGCGTAAACGCCCACGATTAGCACATTGTCATAAAACTCCGCCGTAAACGTGCGGTCAACATTCAGCGTAATTCGATTATCGCTTTCCGACACAAACACGAGCGGCACGCGCAAGCGGTATTCCGTGCCAAAGCCCTCGTCCCATTCCGTGGGCAGATGCAAAACATTGCCCGCGATTGTTCCCACCACGGTCACAGGCTCAAAGCTCGTGGGCGTATACACCGCGTCCCTGCCGTCCACGGTCATTCCGCCGTTATGCGTAAAACGCACGGTGGTTCTTCCGCTCTCGGTTCTTTCCGTATAAGTTCCCGAAATTTTCGCATGGTCGAAATAATTCAAAATAAACGTGCCGTCCACATTCAGCCACACGTCAGAGTTGCCATTGTAATAAACGCGCAGTGTCGGGCCGTCATCTTCTTCTTGGAACAACGACTCCTGCGCCAGCTCCGCTTGTGCAAGCGCCGCCGCAAGGTCTGTTTCCAGCTGCGAAATCATCGCCGAATGGGAACGCGCCTCAGAAACCAGCATAGAATTATTCTGTGCCAAGTCCCTATTCAGCCCCTGCAACGCCGAAATAAGCTCCATATCTTGCGGAAGCGACTCCTCCTTATTTATTACCGCGAAAAAAATAAGCGCGGCAAATAACGCGGCGATAAGAATACGTGATAAAATTGTTGTTTTCATGTTAATCCTCCGTTTTGTTTTGGTTTACGCTCGGCGGTTTAAGCTGGCACTCAATAAATTTGACTATATCATAAATACCCTGTAAACTCAATAACAATATAAGAAACAAGGGAGGGGATTTATCATGGAAAATCAGAACGACACGGTAAAAATTACCGAGGAGCAGCTAGAAGCCGTTACAGGCGGCGGGCGTACACAAAACCGCTACAACCCAATTGAATGTCGGGGGCTTGCAGGGCCGCTTATGCTGTGCAAAACAGGGCCGGGCATCTTCGATAGCTATGTTTGGTGCGACCATTACCGCGAAAGCGAGGTCAAATCTAGGGTCGAGCGCGGATACGAAAGAAAGTACAAAACAATCACATGTGCACAGAACGGATTTCCTGAGCAAGAACATTATGTGTAGGGACAGCAAGCCTACTATGCTTAGGGGGCAAGCCCGTTAGAGGGCAAGCCCCCAGCAAAAAGAAAGGAAAATTATCATGGAAAATCAGAACGGTCATTGCGGCAAATGTACAAATTCGCAGGGCAACGAGCCAATTACATTAAGCGAGGAGCAATTAGACGGCGTGTCGGGCGGCGGGGCGACAGTAAACCGCTATAATGCCGAAATATGCAGAAATCGCACGAAAATTCGCTTTTATTGCAGGAAAGGGCATAACGAAACCTTCACGATGGGCAGCTGGTGCGACCATTTCCGCGAAAGCCACCCCTGGACGGACGACAACGGCTTTCAGCGTAGAATGTTCAGCTGTGTAATGAACGCATTTCCGCCATATAGCTGTGCATACGGATATGAAACATATGACCCAGAATAGGAGGAGTTGTCATGGAAAATCAAAACGCAACGGCTAAATTTGTCATGGAAAATCAAAACGCAACGGCTAAAATCGCCGAGGAACAGCTAGAAGCCGTTACAGGCGGCGGGCGTACACAAAACCGCTACAGCGCGACCGAATGTAGAGGTCTTTCAGGCCCAATTACAATGTGCAAAAGCGGCTCGGGCTTCTTTGATGGCGGTGTTTGGTGCGACCATTACCGCGAAAGCGAGGTACGGACTAAAATCGAGGGCGGACGTAAAATAGAGTACAGAACACTGCAATGCTTGCAAAACGGATTTCCCAAGCACGACCGCGAAGGTTCGTAGATTGTTTAAGGGCGTGGAACGCGGATAATCTTTTTTGAAACCTAAGAAGCTACACGCCGTTGCCATTCATGTGTTTGTCGTGGTAATGTAGGGGGCGGATTTATCCGCCCCGAGGTACGCACGTTCATCAATTCGGGGCAGGTAACGTCCATTAAGCAGGCAGTAAGGCATTGTCTTTAGACAATGCCGCACGCCGACCAACGCAGAGCGAGGTAACCTCGGGACGGATAAATCCGTCCCCTACAAAAAACCTGCAACGCCCCTACAACAAACGCAATGTTTAAATCTGCGTTTCGTGTCTGCTGTGCCTCTCGCCCTCTGCTTTGTGCCTCTGTGCGAAATACTGTGTGAAAAAATCTTTTAAAATTAAGAAACAGCGGTTATACGCTTTACCTATGTTCATTATTTGTCAAAAAGATTTTTTCACACAGAGGCACAGAGGGCGAGAGGCACAGCAGACGATAAAATGTGGATTTTAGAGAAAGTACAAAGGAACGCAGATTTAAAACCACGTCCGATAAAATCCGTGTAATCCGCGTAAATCCGCGTTCCAACAATGATAAACTGCCATTGCTAGACTATACTTAAAAACCTACTTTGGAAGGAGAACACATGTTTAAAAAACTTTCACTTTCGTTTCCACTTTTACTTACTCCACTCACCCTACTCACCCTACTCACTCTACTAACCCTATCAAGCTGTACCCCCAAGGAAAGCCCCACAGCAAACGAACCCATTACATCTCTCACACAGCTAAACCAGAGCGGAGTAAAAATAGGTATTCCCACTGGGACAAAGGCGGACGAAATCGCGCCCGAACGCTTCAGCGAAGCGGAAATTGTCCAGTACATCAGCATATACGACGGCTTTATCGCGCTTAAAACAGGCAAGATTGACGGCTTTTGCTTCACGAAAAACATCATGCAGTTTGTCGTGAGCCAAAATCCCGACCTAGCCCTGCTTGACGAGCCTATCGACAAAAACGATGCGGCAATCGGCGTAAGGCTGGACGACACAGCCCTAATGGCGGACATCAACGCCGTAATCCAAAAATTCCACGACGACGGCACACGCGCCGAAATCGAGGCGCGGTGGCTAGGCACAAACACCGAGCCAGTCATGCCGTATATCGAGCCTGCCGCAAGCCCTACACGTACCATTGTCGCGGGCTTGTCGAACCAAAGCCGCCCCATGGCGTACCTGGACAGCGAGGGCAACCCCGCAGGCTTTGATGCGGAATACGCCCTGCGGCTAGGCAAGGAGCTAAACGCCGCGATTGAATTTATGGACATGGAGTGGCCGTCACTTATCCCTGCGTTGCAAACGGGCAAAATCGACATGATTATATCCAACATGAATGTCACCGAGGAACGCAGACAAAGCATGTTGCTTTCTGATTCCTATGTTTCCAGTGACATTGTAATGATGATTCGCAACACAACAGCCCCCCAAGCCTCCGAAATAACCGTATTCCGCGCCGAGGATTGGAACGGCAAAAAAATCTCTGCCATAACTGGCACGGTAGTGGACGAAATGATTGAAGCGCACCTTGTCGGCGCGGAGCCTGTTTATTTCAACAATATCGCAGATGCTACCGAGGCGTTAAAAAACGGCAGAATAGATGCAATACTTGACGACGACGTTCTGCTTCGTCTGTCTATGCCCGACAACCCCGAGCTGCGTATGCTTGAGCCTTACGTTATTGATGCGGAATACGGCGTAGTCGTGGGCAAGGACAACCCATCGCTTCTCGCCGAGCTAAATGAGTTTATCGCCGTGATTAAAGCCAACGGCGTATATGACGACATGCTCGACCGCTGGCTGTACAATCCCTCAACGGCAGAAATGCCCGACATTCCAGAGGGCAGCGGCGCGCCGCTAAACTTCGGCACAGGCGGCATTGCGGACGGCTTTTCGTTCTTTTATCATGGCGAAATTACAGGCTTCGACATCGAGTTTGCCAAACGCTTTGCGGAATTTACGGATAGGAAGCTAGTCGTTTCCATTATGGACTTCAGCGGCCTTATACCGTCTATTTTGTCTGGCAGAATAGACTTTTCCGCCAATCTATTCACGATTACAGAGGAACGTAAGCAATCCATAAATTTCACCGACCCATACTATATCGGCGGCATGGCTTTGGTCGTAAAAAGAGCCGAGGGCGAAAGAGCCTTCCGCCCGCAGGACTTTTCTGGCAAATCCTTTGCCATCATCACAGGCTCGATATGGGACACGGTGCTGGACAATAACATTCCCGATGCGGTACAGGTGCATTTTAATTCCGTACCCGAAACTGTTATGGCACTTCGTCAAGGCAAGGTAGATGCTACCTTTTCGGGGCTTGCCTTGTCCGAGCGGTTCGCCATTATTTACCCCGACTTACTGCCGCTTTATCCGCCCATTTTGCAAGCGGAGGTAGCCCTTATATTCGACAAGCAACAGCCGCAGCTTAGGGACGCGTTCAATGACTTTTTGCAAGAAATCCGCGGCAACGGCGTATACGAGGACATGATGCAACGCTGGATACGGACATTTGACCCGCCGCCCATGCCCGAATTTGAAACCACTGGCGACAAGGACACGCTAACCTTTGCCGCCACTGGAAGCAGTGACATTTTTGGGTACATCAAGGACGGAAAGCCCGTTGGCTTTGAAATTGAGCTGGCGTACCGTTTCGCCGAGCATATGGACATGGAGCTTGACATTCAGCTAATGGATTTTGCAGGAATTATCCCTGCCGTGCAATCGGGTAAAATCGCCTTTGCGGCTTCGAGCATTGCCGTCACCGAGGAGCGTAAGCTGTCGGTAGATTTTTCCGACACGGTTTACGAGGAGGGGCTTTTAGTCACCGTTCGCAGGGAAATAGCCCCCGATTCCGTTGGCTTTTGGCAGAGCCTAAAAACTAGCTTTGAGCGTAACCTACTGCACGAAAGCCGCTGGAAAATGATAGTAGACGGCTTGCGCGTAAGCCTAATTATTACACTGCTTTCATTTGCGTTGGCTACACTGCTTGGCTTTGGAGTATGCGGCCTGCGTATGAGCAAAAACGCGATTATGAGGGCAGTCGGCAAGGGCTATATCACCGTTTTACGCGGCACGCCCATTGTTGTATTGCTTATGATTACTTTTTACGTCATTTTCGCCAAAAGCAGTATAAGCGGCGTGGCGGTGGCGGTAATCGCGTTCGGCTTCAACGGCGCGGCGTTTATCGGCGAAATTATCCGCAGTGCCATACTCACGGTAGACAAGGGGCAGGTCGAGGCGGCGCGCAGTATGGGCTTCGGCAAAATCGGCGCGTTCTTTACCGTGACGTTCCCGCAAGCAGTGCGCGTGGCGTTCCCTGTGTATATGTCGGAATTTATTTCCATGTTTAAAATGACCGCCGTGGTAGGCTATATCGCCGTTGTTGACCTAACAAAGGCAGGCGACATCATACGAAGCCGTACCTACGACGCGTTTTTTCCGCTTCTATTTGTCGCGCTTGTGTATTTGGCGACAGCCTCCGTTATGATTTGGCTTTTCAATGCCATAAACCACGCTACAGATAAGCGTTATAAGCGGAATAAGCAGAGGGCAAGGGGGAGTGCGAAATGATTACAGTTACAGACCTAAAAAAGAGCTACGGCAGCCTAGAAATTCTCAAGGGCGTGACCGCTACTATAAACAAAGGCGAGGTAATTACCATTATTGGGCCGTCTGGGTGCGGAAAAAGCACGTTTTTGCGTTGCCTGAACAGACTGGAAAAGCCTACTAGCGGTACAATTGACTTTGAGGGCAAAATCCTCAACGACAGGAAAACCAACATCAACGAGGTACGCAAAAAAATGGGCATGGTGTTCCAGAATTTTAACCTATTCGCCCACATGAGCGTGCTGGATAATCTATGTGTCGGGCAGACCAAGCTGTTGAAAATACCGCGCGCCGAGGCAGAAAAAACAGCGCGCGAGCTACTGAAAACAGTGGGGCTTGCCGAAAAGGCAGACTCCTACCCCGACGAGCTTTCGGGCGGACAGAAGCAGAGGGTGGCGATTGCGCGCTGTCTGTCCATGAAGCCCGACATCATGCTGTTTGACGAGCCGACAAGCGCGCTCGACCCCACTATGGTGGGCGAGGTCACGGCGGTTATACGGCATTTGGCGCGTGACGGCATGACAATGATGATTGTTACCCATGAAATGGAGTTTGCCAAAAACGTGTCCAGTCGGATATTCTATATGGACGAGGGCGGCATATACGAGCAGGGAACGCCAGACGAGGTATTCAACGCGCCGAAGCGCGAAAAAACGCGCGCGTTTATCAACCGTACCAAGACATTTAGATACGATATACAATCGGTGGATTTTGACTTTATCGAGCTTACAAACAGCCTGCTTAACTTCTGTACCGCCAACGCGCTTTCGCGGGCAAACAGCAACAAGGCGGGCTTGCTTTCCGAGGAGCTTGCAGTAAATCTGATTGACAAGAATGATTTACGCAGTATCGAGCTTAGCTTCCCCGATAGCCAAGAGGTCTTTGAGCTTACCGTTACGTACGATGGTAAGGCGCGAGATGTTACGCAGGGCGCGGGAATGGAAGCGGATATTGTTAGGGGGGTCGCTAGTGAGATTGTTTATGGGTATGATGGGGTGAATCGGTTGTGTATGAAGTGGTAGGGAGTGGAATATAGATTTTATCCGTGTGAATCCGTGTTCCATAAATATATTCAATATCGACATATTAAAGGGAATTGCAGGGTCTTGTAGGGGACGGATTTATCCGTCCCGACCTTTGCACGTTGATTGATTTGGGACGGTTACGTCCTGCCGATTTGGTACGTGGTAATTTTGGGGCGAGGGTGGTACGTGGATAGGGCGGACAGCGTGCGTACCTCGGGACGGATAAATCCGTCCCCTACAAGTAGCCGTGCCTTTACGCAAAAACAAAAAAATAGAAAAATGAGGGGTTTAGTAATGAAAACAAAAAGAGTGTTTTTAATTTTTATGATGTTGTGTATTGTTTTTTCGGCAAGTGTTTTAGCGGAAGAAGTAGACATTTTAACAGAAGAACCAAGCATTGAAGAAGTGTCCGTTTTAGAAGAACCAACCATTGAAGAACCAACTCTTTCACAAGAACCAACCATTGAAGAACCAACCACCGAAACCAACAAACCACAGCCCCTAAGCCTTGTCATACCCGAAGCCCTCAAGCTCGGCGACAAGGTAGCCATTGTCGCGCCTGCCAACAGCGCGGTAATGGAGCGGTTACTGCTTGCCGAGGAATTTTTGACGGAAAAGGGCTTCGAGGTCGTGATTGCCGAAAATATAGACGTGCATACGCCGTTTGGCGTAGCGGACGGCAACGAATTTGTACGCGCAGACGCGTTCAATAAGCTGGCGCGCGACCCCGAAATAAAGGCGATTATCTGCCTTCGCGGCGGCTACGGCTCTATGCACCTATTGCCGTATCTCGACTACGAAGCGTTACGGCAGAACAGGCCTATTTTCGTAGGCTATAGCGACATCACCGCCATGCAGGTTGCCATTCTGCAAAACGCAGGGCTTGTTACGTTCCACGGCCCCATGCTTTCGTCCAATCTCGGGCAGGAGGAAGCCTTCGACCTGCTGTTTGATATGCTAATGAATCCGCAAGCCGCCTTTGCGTTGACGAATATAGACGGCACGGAGTTTTCCGTAATAAACGAGGGAACGGCGCACGGAGCGATTGTGGGCGGTAACATGACCTTGATTAGCTCGCTCATGGGTACGCCCTACGAAATGGACTTGAAAGACAAGGTTTTGTTTATCGAGGAATTAGACGAAGCCCCATATCGGCTTCATAGATATATTTGGCAGTTGAAGCTCGCGGGTATGCTGGACGAGGTGGCGGCGATTGTAATCGGCGACATTTTGCCCGATAGGGAATACGCCGACCCCGAAATCTCGCTAAAGGTTATTTTTGAGGCGTTAAAGGACGTAACCGCCCCAATTATCTACAATGTTCGCGCAGGACACGACACAAACCCGTTCACCATACCCATAGGGGCTACGGTACGGATTAAGGGCAGCGAAATAACCGTTATACACAACGTGGTGGAAGAAGTAGGCGGTGTCGGCGACAGCAATATTACACGCGCCGAGCTTGTCGCGCTTCTTATGGATTTAGTGGATGCGGAAATCGCCGAGCCAACGGAAGCCTTTGACGATGTACCCGAAAGCTCGCCGTATTACGCCGCGGTCAATAACGCCAAAGCCCTTGGCATAGTGTCTGGCGGAGGAAATAACACGTTCCGCCCAGACGAGAATGTAAGCGTGCAGGATATGCTTATGATGATTTATAGCACGTTGGGTAAAATCGGCAGACTACCAGCGGCGCAGAACGACCATTTGGTAAGGTTTGACGACTGGGACGAGGTGGCAAGGTACGCACAAGAGCCAATACAGACGCTTGCTAAAATGTGTAGGCTGGGTAGTACGCTAAACCCAACGAAACAAGTTACACGCACCGAAGCGGATATATTCTTGTATATGTTTTTTGTGGATTAAAGGTAAATTAAAAGAGTAATGGAACGCGGATTTTCGCGGATTTAACGGATTTTCGCGGATTTTTTCGGACGTGTTTTTAAATCCGCGTTCCATTGCTTTTTCTTTAAAATCCACATTTTATCGTCTGCTGTGCCTCGCTCCCTCTGTGCCTCTGTGTGAAAAAATCTTTTTGATAAATAATGAACGTAGGTAAAATGTATAGCACCATTCTTTAGTTAAAAGATTTTTTCACACAGAGGCACAGAGGCACAGAGGGAGCGTGGCACAGCAGGCAATACAACGCGGATTTAAATATTGCGTTTGTTGTGGGGGATTTGCAGGTTTTTTGTAGGGGGCGGACTTGTCCGCCCCCGACCCTTGCACGTTCGTCAATTCGGGATGGACAACGTCATATCAATTTAATGCGAGGCAACCTCGGGGCGGATAAATCCGCCCCCTACGAAAACCGTTATCGTGTATTTTCCCACGAACGAATCCGCAAAATCCGCGTAAATACGTCAAATCTCTGTTCCACCACCTTTAATTTACATGGATAAAAATGGCAAAAAGGGTGTAATCATGGACTTATACGAAGAAGCAAAACGCTGTTTAAAGTGCCGCAGGCCGCCGTGCAGCGAGCATTGTCCGCTAAAAACCGAAATACCCGACATGATACGGCTGTTTGAGGCTGGCGAAATAAAAAAGGCGGGCGAGCTATTGTTTGCGAACAATCCGCTTTCGGCAATCACCGCCGTTGTCTGTCCGCATGACAACAACTGCAAGGGGCATTGCGTACTGAAAAACAAAGGCGCGGCGGTATCATTCTGCGAAATAGAACGATACGCATCGGACTTTTTCCTAGACACCTACGAACCCGAAAAACCGCCGCTTAACGGGCATAAGGTGGCGGTAATCGGCGCAGGGCCGAGCGGAATAACCATGTCCGTACTGCTTGCCATGAAGGGCTACAAAATCACGCTCATAGAAGCGCGCGACAAAATCGGCGGCGTGTTGCAGTACGGCATACCCAATTTTCGACTGCCTAAGGACATTTTAGACAAATACCGCGCCATACTCGACCGCTTGGGCGTGCTGTTTAAGCCCAACACCTTTGTCGGCTCGAATATCACGGTTGACGACATGTTTACGGACGGCTACAGCGCGGTTTTTATCGCGGTGGGTACGTCACGCCCAAATCGCTTTGGGCTGTTGGGCGAAACGCTCGGCAACGTGCATTATGCCGTGGATTTTCTCAAAAGCCCTAGCTCGTACACCCTAGGCAAAAAAACCGTAGTAATCGGCGCAGGCAATGTAGCCATGGACGCGGCAAGAATGGCGGTACGCAAGCTAAAGGGCGGCGAGGTAACAGTCATCAACAATCTGCGTGACGAGGACATGTCCGCCAACCGCCACGAATCCAACATGGCGAAAATAGACGGCGTGCGCTTTGTCCACCAAAAACAGCCCGTACGCATTTGTGAGGACGGCGTAGTCTGCTGTGAGATTGTTTATGAGAATGGGCAGTACGCCGAGGATTTTACCGCAACGGAAAAAATCATGGCGGACACGGTAATTCTCGCCATAGGGCAAGGCCCGCAGGCGGCTGTGTTAATCGGAACAAATGTAGCCAAAACCGAGCGCGGCCTCTTTGAAACAGACGAAAACGGAAACACAAGCCACAAGGGCGTGTTCGCCGCAGGCGACGTAGTGCTAGGCCCGAAAACAGTGGTAGAAGCCGTCGCGTTCACCAAAAGGGTCGCGGAGAGTATTGATGGGTATTGTAAGGGGCTGTAAATTTCAAGGGGTATGTGCATTAAATGTGCATACCTCTTTATACTTAGCTTTGTATATCGTTTGCTAGAATAGGAATCGTGCTTACATTGAAAAAGCAATGGAACGCGGATTTTCGCGGATTTAACGGATTTTCGCGGATTTTTTCGGACGTTAATTAAAAATCAACGTCCGTCCGTATTTCTGCTGTGCCTCGTTCCCTCTGCTTTGTGCCTTTGTGCGAACTACTGTGTGAAAAATTCTTTTAAACTAAAGAACGAGGCTTTACGCTTTACCTACGTTCATTACTTATCAAAAAGATTTTTTCACACAGTAGTTCGCACAGAGGCACAAAGCAGAGGGAACGTGGCATAGCAGGCAATAGAACGCGGATTTAAATATTGCGTTTGTTGTGTGGGATTTGCAGGTTTTTTGTAGGGGACGGATTTATCCGTCCCGAGGTGCGTACGTTCTATAATTCGGGGCAGGTAACGTCCATTAAGCAGGCAGTAAGGTGTTAGTGGTTTTCTTAGACAACACCGCACGCCGACCAACGCAGAGCGAGGCAACCTCGGGGCGGATAAATCCGCCCCCTACAAAAACCGTTATCGTGTATTTTCGCACGAACGAATCCGCAAAATCCGTGTAAATCCGTCAAATCTCTGTTCCACTACCTTTAATTTACATGGATAAAATTTCCATTCCATTGCCGTTAATTTACACGGAAAGAATCCGCGAAAATCCGCCAAATCCGCGGAAATCCGCGTTCCATGCCTTTAAAAATCCGCGTTCCATGCCTTTAAAAATCCGCGTTCCATAATCTTTTAAATTCTCATATAATCTTCTCCCCAAAAGAAAGGAATCACACCATGGACAACAAGCTATTCAGAAAAACTGCGTTAGACAAAATATCCTCGCCAGAACAGCTCACCGAAACAATGAAAGTGGCAGGCTCGGGGGTATGGTTCATTTTGGCGGCGTTGGCTGTTACCTTCGCGGCGTTTTTTGCGTGGGGCGTACTTGGCTCTATTCCCGAAACGGTAGACATAGGCGGCACGGCTCTCGCCCTGCAAAACAAGCCGCTTGCGGTATACTGCTTTCTTCCCATAGACGAAACAAAGCCGCTGGCGGAGGGCATGAGCGTACGCGTTTCGCCCGACTACGCCGCGCGCGAGCAGTACGGCTACATCTACGGCACGGTACAAAGCATAGGCGGCTCGCCAGTCACCGCCGACCAGCTCCGCGCCGACCTCGGCGAAGCCACCGCACTTGTTTCCCTGCCGGCAGGGAATGTAATCGAGGTCGTCGTCAACCTAGAAACACTGGAAAACGGCAAGCCGCGGTGGTCTACAGCTAGGGGCGCGGACATAGACGTAACTGTCGGCTCCGCCTGTACTCTGACGGTTATTACCGCGGAACGTAAGCCGTATGAGTTGATGTTTAGATGAGAAAGCCATGGCAATTTAAGGGATTCAAGGACTACGGATTTAACGGATTTTCACGGATTACGCGGATTGGCTCGTTGTAAAATTCACGAAAATCTACGAAAATTCGATACGTACGACAAAATCCGCGTACATCTGCGTAAATCCGCTAAATCCGCGTTTAATCGCCTTTTGAAATCGTTGTAGGGGGCGGATTTATCCGCCCCGAGGTTACCACGTTACACGCCTTACCCACGTACCGCCCACGCCCCAAAATTACCACGCACCAAATTTACAGGACGTTACCCACCAAAAATTGACAACCGTGCATACCTCGGGACGGATAAATCCGTCCCCTACAAAACCCTGCACGATTTGATTTTAGGCATAATATGGTAATCCCTGCACGATTTGATTTCAGACATAATATGGTAATCCTTACACGATTTGATTTCAGACATAATATGGTAAACCTTGCACGATTCGATTTTAGGCATAATATGGTAATCCCTGCACGATTCGATTTTAGGCATAATATGGTAATCCTTACACGGTTTGATTTCAGACAAAACCCGACAAGACCCTTACCATATTGATATTGAACAAGAATCCACAGAAAGCCATGGTGACAGCATGAACAACCAACCAACCCCCCAACCCCTAACCGAAGAACAACTAGAAAATGTTTCGGGCGGCTGTGAGCCGCCGCCACCTGCTGAAGAATTTCAGCAAAAGCTACAAGAATCGCTTGCTTTTATAGAAGGCAATGGGACGGAGCTGGCAACGCCGAACTATGGCTCTGTCACGCAGAGCCTACAAATTGCAAGCACGCAAGACGATATTACCCCTGCCACCGTTAATTTTACATTTGCGAGCGGACATGAGCAGACACAATACAAAAAAGGCTGTAACACGGAACATTTATTTTTATAAAGATAGAAAGGGTGAAGGCATGAACGACCAAGCAAACGCAAGCATACTTAACGAGGAACAGCTAGGCGAGGTTTCGGGCGGCTCTTTTCGCGCGCCGAGCGGGCCGCCCCCTATGCAGGGCATGATGTGCGGCTTCTACAACCTCCAAGATTTAGACAACTCTCCGCGGCAGGTTTTTGTCGAGAATGGGGTCGAGGTTACGCGAATCAAATGCCAGCAAACGGATTTTTGTGCGGAGTGCAAATGCAAGGGCAAGCAGTCTTGTGCAAACGGCTGGCATTGGTTTCCATTGCCATGCAGTTAAATAGAAAGGACTGACGACAGCATGAACGACCAAATAAAAGCAACACTCATTGACGAGGAACAATTGCGAAAGGTTTCGGGGGGACGTGACGACCGCGGTATCGGCAGCGGCGGCGACGGTCACGGTATAGATAGCGGCGGCACTAGCGGGTGCGTCTTTGCGGACACGCCGCTTCACTTAAAAGTCAACAATCAGTCAAAGCCGTTTGTCGAGGGCGGCATTGTGGTTATGCGGCATAAATGCGAAAAAACTAATCTTTGCGGTGAATGTAAATGCAGGGGTACACAGGGCTGTAAGGACGGCTGGCACAATTTGCTTACTTGCAACTAAACCAAAATAGAAAGGCGTGGCGACAGCATGAAAGACGAAAACGCGGCAAACGAAGCAAAAGCAATTACCGAGGAACAGCTAGGCGAGGTTTCGGGGGGCTATGGGGGCTATGAGCTCCCGCCGCTTAACCCAAGCAACCCATCTGGGGGAAGTGGTGGGGGAGTTAAGCCTGACCCAGTATGTACCTTCCAAAGAGCTGCAGACCATGTAAAGGCTACTTGGCCTGAGCAAATCTTTATCGAGGACGGGGTCGAGGTTAGGCGGACAAAGTGCGGAAACACTAATTTTTGTTTTGGTTGCAGATGTAAGGGTACATGGATTTGTAAGGATACGTGGCATCATACTCAGTCTTGTTTGTTCGGTTAGAGCTGTACTAGAAAGGGCGTGCAAGTATGAAAGACGAAAACAAGGCAATTACCGAGGAACAGCTAGGCGGGGTTTCGGGCGGTTGGGAATTTTCGCCGACAGATTGTTTTTTTCAGCCCGCAGTAAATTATTATACTGGTGCAATTCAGACAAAGACTGTTGGCGAGGGTACAGACGCGGTTATGTGGGCGAAATGCGGAGCAACAACCGTTTGCCAAGTCTGTCGCTGTAAGGGTGTTGCGTGCATAGACAATTGGCATAAGCAATACGGCTGTAGCAAGTATTAGAAAGGGCGAAAAGCATGAAAGACGAAAACAAAGCAACATCAGAGGTAATTACCGAGGAACAGCTAGGCGAGGTTTCGGGCGGCTTTGACTTTAAATTGCCGTCAACTGAGCATTGTTATTTTACGCCAATATCAAGCTCTGACACTGGCTTACTGGTGACAAAAACTGTTGACGAGGTTATGTGGGTGAAATGCCAAGCACGCAGTTGTACTAGCTGTGCTTGCAACAACAGTGCCGCATGTGCAGGTGCTTGGCACAAGCAAGGCGGCTGTAGCAAGTATTAGAGAGGGTGTGCAAGCATGAAAGACGAAATCGAAGCAAAAGCAATTACCGAGGAACAGCTAGGCGAGGTTTCGGGGGGCGGTCGGTCAACTGTTGAGAGTTGTAATTTTGTTCACGCATCAAGTTTCTCCGATGGCACACTGACAAAGACTGTTGGCGAGGGCGCAGACGCGGTTACGTGGGCGAAATGCCACGCATTCAGTTGTACTGACTGCACTTGCAAGGGTGTTGCGTGCATAGACAATTGGCATAAGCAATACGGCTGTAGCAGGTATTAAGTGTAAAGCCGCACATAAAAAATCGCCGAGGGCGGGTCAAAAAAAGAAAGGGCGTGCAAGCATGAAAGACGAAAACAAGGCAACATCAGAGGCAATTACCGAGGAACAGCTAGGCGAGGTTTCGGGCGGCTTCTTTAATGTTGTTCCGCCGACACCTCCGCCAATTCCGTCAGCTCCGTCAATGCCGTCAAATCCGTCAGTGCCGTCAATTGATTGGCCTTGTAATTTTATGTCCCTGTCAGCTTATGACGCTAGTCTTGCGGGGGTAACGCCAAAGACTGTTGGCGAGGGTGCAGGTGCGGTTACGTGGACGAAATGCCGAGAAATCGGTTGTGCTGTCTGTGGTTGTAAGGGTGTCGCATGTATAGACGGCTGGCACAAGCAACACGGCTGTAACAAATATTAGGCAGTGTAAAGCCGCACATGAAAAATCGCCGAAGGCGAGTCAAAAAAAAGAAAGGGTGAAAAGCATGAAAGACGAAAACAAAGCAACACCAGAGGTAATTAACGAGGAACAGCTAGGCGAGATTTCGGGGGGGTCGGGTCGGTCGGGCGCTAGTCCTGGCGGCTTCGACAGCGGTGGGTATGTTAAGCCTGACCCGCAATGTATCTACAAGACAACTCCAGACTCTGTAACGAAAAATTGGCCTGAGCAGACCTTTATCGAGGACGGTGTCGAGGTTAGGCGGGTAAAGTGCCAAAGCACTAATTTTTGTTTTTCTTGTAAATGTAAGGATACAACAAATTGCAAAGATACTTGGCATCGTCTTTATGTTTGTTGGTTAAGCTAGAGCTGTCCTAGGGCAGTGCAAAGCCGCACATGAAAAATCGCCGAAGGCGAGCCAAAAAAGAAAGGGTGGAAAGCATGAAAAACGAAGTAACAGCAATTACCGAGGAACAGCTAGGCGAGGTTTCGGGCGGTATCGGCCCAAGTCATTCAAATACCCCACCGCCTGTGTCAGGGCTTCCAAATGGTAATAATACAATTCCCGAATCTCAGCTTTCGTGCAAGTTTGGCGTACTGTCGCCTCTGGTAGGCGGCGCGAATGAGCAAAAAACCTTTGTCGAAAATGGGGTAAATGTCCCTCGCACTAAATGCGAAAAAACCCAGTTTTGCTTCCTTTGCATTTGCAAGGGTACACAAAAGTGCATAGACGGCTGGCATTTGCAGCAGGCGTGTAATCTCTAGTAGGCAAACAAAATCAACCAACATAGGCATGTCGGTACGGACTACTGACCCACCTAAAATCAACCAACATAGCCATGTCGGTACGGACGTAGGGGGCGGATTTATCCGCCCCGAGGTTACCACGTTCTGCGTTAATGGACGTTACCTGCCCCGAATTGACGAACGTGCGTACCTCGGGACGGATAAATCCGTCCCCTACGAAAACCACGTTGTATTGCCTGCTGTGCCACGTTCCCTCTGTGCCTCTGTGCTTCTGTGTGAAATGTTTTTGACAAATAATGAACGTAGGTAGAAGTGTGGAGCTTCGTTTTTTAAGTTAAAAAAGATTTTCACACAGAGGCACAGAGGCACAGAGGGAACGAGGCACGAAAGAAGCACGGACGAAAAGAAAGTACATTAAAACACGGATTTAACGGATTTACGCGGATTGGCACGGATTGGCTCGTAGGAAAATATATCGCCGTTTAGTAGTTTACGTGGACAAAATCCGCGTAAATCTGCGTGAATCCGCTAAATCCGCGTAAATTACATTTTGAAACCAACGAATCTACACGCCATTGCCATTCGTGTGTTTGTCGTGGTAATGTAGGGGGCGGATTTATCCGCCCCGAGGTACGCACGTTCGTCAATTCGGCTCGGATAACGTCCACCAACGCAAAACGTGGCAACCTCGGGACGGATAAATCCGTCCCCTACAAAAAACCTACAAATCCCCCCACAACAAACGCAATATTTTAATCTGCGTTTCGTTCCTGCTGTGCCACGCTCCCTCTGTGCCTCTGTGCCTCTGTGTGAAAATCTTTTAACTAAAGATATGGGACGTTATGCGATTTACTTACGTTCATTATTTATCAAAAAGATTTTTTCACACAGAGGCACAGAGGCACAGAGGGAACGAGGCACAGCAGAAATACGGACGAAAAGAAAGTACATTAAAACACGGATTTTACGGATTTACACGGATTGGCACGGATTGGCTCGTAGGAAAATATATCGCCGTTTAGTAATCTACGTGGACAAAATCCGCGAAAATCCGCCAAATCCGCGAAAATCCGCGTTCCATGCCTTTAAATCCATAAATCCACGCAATCCGCGTTCCATACCTTTAAACATAAATACGGAGGCTACCAACCGTGAGCAAAATACAGAAAGTCCCATTCATCATGCAAATGGAAGCGTTGGAATGCGGCGCGGCCTCGCTTTGTATGGTCTTGGCGCATTATGGCAAGTGGGTACCCCTAGAGCAGGTACGCGCCGACTGCGGCGTGTCGCGCGACGGCTGCAACGCGCGCAATATCTACCGCGCCGCCGCTTCCTACGGGCTAAAGCCCACGGCGTACCGCATGGAGCCGCACGAGCTAAGGGACATAAAGCTACCTGCTGTCATTCACTGGAATTTTAACCATTTTGTGGTGCTTAACGGCTTCAAAAAGAACCACGCCGTCATAAACGACCCTGCTCGCGGCACTACCGAGATTTCCCTTGCAGAGTTTGACAAGGCGTTCACGGGCGTGGTTATTACCATGGAAACAACGCCCGAGTTTGTACCAGAGGGCAAGCCGCGCAGCGTGCTTTCGTTTGCTATGAAGCGAATGAAAGGCACGCTTTCGGCGTTTGTGTTTGTGTTCCTCATGGGCGTGTTTGCCTCGCTTATAGATATACTCAACCCTGTATTCACAAGGATTTTCATGGACGATATTCTGTCGGGGCGTGCTAGGTCGTGGCTTGTTCCGTTTGTGGCGGCAATGCTGATTGCGTTGCTTGTACGGCTAGTGCTGGCTGTCATAAACGCGCTGTATCGGCTTCGCATAGAGGGCAAATTTGCGATTACTGCCAACGCGGAGTTTTTGTGGCATGTTTTGCGGTTGCCTATGGAGTTTTTTTCACAGCGGTACGCAGGCGACATTATCATGCGGCAAGGCTCAAACGAGGGCATAGCCAGTATGCTTATTTCTCAGCTATCGCCCATTATTATGAACATGGGGCTAATGGTGTTCTACTTCGTCATGCTATTGCAATACAACCCCATTCTCACGGCAATCGGCATAGCCTCGGCAGTGCTTAACATGGTGCTGTCGCAATATATGGCGAAAAAAAGCGTTGCGTTCTCGCGGCTTTCGCAGGCATCGGGCGGAAACCTCGGCTCGCTCACCATGTCGAGCATAGACATGATAGAAACAATCAAGGCATCGGGCGCGGAGGGCGGCATTTTTGAACGCTACGCAGGCTATCTCGCCAAGCAGCACAACGCAGGCATGGCAGGACAGCGTTTCCAAATGACGTTCGGGCTAATTCCGCAGATTATCGCGCAATTATTGAACATTGTCGTAATGATGATAGGCGTTGCGTTCATTATGGACGGGCATATGACTATAGGCACTATGGCGGCGTTCCAAGGCTTTCTCGGCTCGTTTCTCGCGCCTGTCGGCCAGCTTTCGGGCGTGGCGCAGAGCTTTACCATGATGCGGACGAATATGGAGCGTATAGAGGACGTAATGAATTACAAAACAGAGCCAGAATGTTCTGGCGAGGTAGTCGGCAAGCTATCGGGCGCGCTAAAAATCGACAATATCACCTTTGGTTACAACAAGCTATCGCCGCCGCTTATTAAGGATTTTTCGCTAGAGCTAAAGCCTGGCAAGTCTGTGGCAATAGTCGGCGCGTCTGGCTCGGGCAAGTCTACGCTCGCCAAGCTAATCACGGGGCTGTACGAGCCGTGGCAGGGCGAAATTACCTTTGACGGCAAACGGCGGCAGGATATAGACGAATACTCGTTCCGCAGCTCGGTGTCCATGGTAGACCAAGAGGTCACGCTGTTTGAGGACAGCGTAGCCGAAAATATCCGCATGTGGGACCCGTCCATCGAGGACTTCGCGGTCATTCTCGCGGCGCGTGATGCGGACATACACGAAACAATCGTAACACGCAACGGCGGCTACAAGCAGACTGTATCCGAAAACGGCAAGAACTTTTCGGGCGGTCAACGCCAGCGGCTGGAAATCGCCCGAGTGTTGGCACAAGAGCCGACGATTGCCGTATTGGACGAGGCTACTAGTGCCTTAGATGCTAAGACAGAGGAAACAGTAATGAACAATATACGCAAGGTAGGCTGTTCCTGCGTGGTAATCGCGCATAGGCTGTCTACCGTGCGTGATTGCGACGAGATTATCGTACTGGAAAAGGGCGATGTCATGGAACGCGGCACACACGAGGAGCTGTACAACAAGGGCGGCAAATATACGGAGCTTGTGGCTACGGAATGAGGCATGGAACGCAGATTTAAAAGATTATGGAACGCGGATTTTCGCGGATTTGGCGGATTCTCGCGGATTCTTTCTTGCGACAATAAACAGCGTTGGAACGCATGTTTTATTCATGTAAATTAAAGGTAGCGGAACACGGATAAAAAGACACGTCCGAAAAAATCCGCGTAAATCCGTTAAATCCGCGAAAATCCGCGTTCCATGCCTTTAAATCCCTTAAATCCACGCTTCATAACACCCACGGAGGTGCAATCTTTGGAAAAGCTCAACATCTTTGACGAACAGCTAAACACCCGCAAAACTGGCGATGAGGTCATGTTTGAGGGCGCTTTTGACGACCTGATGTCTATTCTAATCAGAAGCCCAAGGACACAAGCGACGGCTACAGACGCGGTTTGCGAGCTTCTTTTGCACCTTGGGCTAAACGCGCCCGAGGTACCCGAAATGGTGACAGATGCCGAGGCGCGAATCGAGTATATGCTGCGCCCGTCTGGCGTAATGCGGCGGCGTGTCGAGCTAAAGGACGAATGGTGGAAGGATTCGATTGACCCATTTTTTGGCTGTACCGTAGACGGCGAGCCTGTCGCGCTATTGCCTAGCAAAATGGGCGGCTACCACTACCGCGGCACAGACGGCAAAAGGATAAAAATTAACCGAAAAACAGCAAAAAACATAGGCGAGGACGCTTTTTGCTTCTACAAGCCGTTTGCGTTGAAAAAACTGCGGCTAGTAGATTTGGCGATGTTTATGGCAAAAAATCTGCGTGTTTCGGACTTTGTGTATGTAATGGGCATTAGCTTTATTGTGTCGTTGCTTGGGCTTGCTACGCCGTACGTAAACCGCCAGCTATACGGCACGGTGATACCCTCGGGCATAAAGACAAATATATTGGCGGTTGGCTTTTTGCTAGGCGGTACGGCAATCGGCTCTATACTGTTTGGGCTTGCGCGAAGTCTTGTGCTTACGCGGTTTTCCGTGCTGTTCATCAAGGTACAGAACGCCGCAATGATGCGCGTGCTGTCGTTGCCCGTCACTTTCTTTAAGGATTACGCCGCAGGCGAGGTGGCAAGCCGTATGCAGGGCCTTACGAGCCTATGCCAGACTATTTCCAACACGTTTATGTCTACTGGGCTTATGGCGTTGTTTTCCTTTGTATATTTATTCCAAATGAACCGCTACGCTCCAACCATGGTCGCGCCTGCGTTTCTAATCATTTTCGCCATGCTTGCCGTGTCGATTTTGACTACCATTGTAAATATGAAAATTTCACGCAAGCGCATGGAGCTAGGCGCGAAGCTGTCGGCTCTGCTGTTCGCGTTGATTTCGGGCATACAGAAAATCAAGCTGACAGGGGCGCAGAAGCGAGCCTTTGCGAAGTGGGCGGCGCAGTATAAGGAGGTCGGGCGGCTGACGTATTCGCCGCCGATGTTTTTGCGGCTGTTAGAGCCAATCAACCTGGTTATTTCCTTGGGCGGCTCTATTCTGCTGTATTATGCGGCGGGTGCTTCGGGAATAGGCGCGGCGGATTATTTGGCATTTATGGCGGCATACGGCGCGATGTCTGGCGCAATTATGATGCTTTCGAGCTTGGCACATACATTTTCCGACATAAAGGTAAACCTCGAAATGGTACGGCCTCTCATGGAAACCGAACCCGAAACACAGGAAAACAAAAAGCAGGTCGCCTCCCTATCGGGGCATATAGAAATGAACAGCGTGTCGTTCCGCTACAGCGAGGACGGGCCGCTAATTTTGCAGGACATCAGCTTGAAGGTACGCCCAGGCGAATATATCGCCATTGTGGGCAAGACAGGCTGCGGAAAGTCTACGCTTCTTCGCCTGCTACTGGGCTTTGAGAAGCCCGAAACTGGAGCGATTTTCTACGACGGCCACAGCCTAGACAGCCTAGACCTGCGCGCCCTGCGGCAATGTATCGGCGTAGACCTGCAAAACGGAAAGCTAATGGCTGGCTCGATTTTTTCTAACATAGTCGTCACCGCGCCGTGGAAAACCCTCGACGATGCGTGGGAAGCCGCCGAAATGGCAGGCATCGCGCAGGACATACGCGAAATGCCCATGGGTATGCACACCGTGGTGGCAGAGGGCGGCGGCGGCGTATCTGGCGGCCAGCGACAACGCATATTGATTGCGCGCGCGTTGATTTCCAAGCCTAAGCTGATTTTCTTTGACGAGGCGACAAGCGCGCTAGACAACATTACCCAAAAGCATGTCGCAAGCTCCGTGGCTTCGCTAAAGGCGACCCGAATAATAATCGCGCATAGGCTATCTACCATACGCGGCTGTGACCGCGTGGTCGTGCTGGATAGCGGACGGATTGTGGAGATGGGCGGGTATGATGAGTTGATGGAGAAGCGGGGGGAGTTTTATGAGTTGGTTAAGAGGCAGACTGTTTGAGGAGGGTTGAAATGAAAGCATTTATCGAAAAAGCAAGGTCTGACACAGCTATTCTTGCGAAGCTAGACGCGCTTGGAGCGGCTGGTGCAAGTGCAGATAAGATTGTCGCGTTAGCCGCCGAATACGGCTACACCGTCACAGAGGAAGAATGTCGCGAAGCCGCCAAAACGCATTGCCCGCATTATAAGCATGGGGTGGGGGAGTAGCCTAGGCGAGTTAGGTGATGTTGTATGCCGTGGAATGTCGCCTCGAAACCTTAACAGCTCCTTAGTGTATAAAGAATAATAGAACGTGGATTATGCGGATTTTGCGAGTTGGTGAAACCGCGGACGATTTGAGGGGTGGGCGAGAGTTCACCCCTTTAGAATGTAATCCGTGCTGACATCAAAAATAACGCTCAACCGTATACATTTTAAGATAGTTACGCCGCGCTCGCCGCGTTCTATTAGCCCAAGGTGCGGAACGCTTATTCCTATTTTTTCGGCTAATTTCGCGCGTGACATGCCCTTGGCTTGGCGTAGCTTGTTTATTCGTTGCCCTATTTGTCGGTTTAGCTCGTTGGCTTGTTGGATTGCGTTTGTTTCTTTCATGGAATCACTCCTAAATTTCTAAAAAATGTGAGTGCGGGTAGGAAGCCCCCGCAGCTCACGAAAAGAAAGGGGTTTGTTTGAACCAAAAAAGCCCGCAGGGACGGCAAAAAGTGCCATTACCTACGAGCCTAAAATACAAGCTAAGTGCCGTTACCCTTGGTACGCAAACAAAACAAAAACCCCTCGCGCAGAAAACACAAAAACAACGCGGACGAAAAAACTACCGAAAACGCCTCGAACCGAACGGTCAAAAAAAATTCGATTTGTAGAAATGGGTTTTTTGTTGTAAACTACTGTTTGCCGTAGTGATGGGCGTAAGCCTTGGACGTAGGTGATGTTACGAATCCCTATGCTCCGTTGATTAGGTGCTGATACACCTAGTCAACCATTACGGTTTTTTTGTTTCGCCAGTAGTTTAGCATGATATTATAAAAATCGCAAATGTTATTTTGGAAATGTTTGTTTTTTCCGATTCGCTTGTGTTGTCGTTGCCCCTAAAAATAAAAAACATCGACACCAAGAAAAACCGAGGACAAGCCTATGCCCCAATTCCACACTATATCATTTTCAAAGACAAAAAACAAATACGTTTCGCCGTCAAAATATTCGATTGTGTTATTTAGTGTCGCGCTTGTTTTGAATTTTCCACCATATATTTCCAACACAGTGTCCCTACTGTCACCAACGCCCACTTGTTCAGAGGTTTGCAGAAAAGGGGCAAACGCGTGCATACGCTGATGTGTTCCGTCATGTGAAAACTTAAAGATTAGAGCTTCTGTCACAAACGAAAATGACGGCGGAAAATCCCCACCTATTTCATATCGTCGCCCGTCGTCTATGGGATTATCAATGTATGCGGAAATCGCTTCCCAGTCTTGGACGGTTGGAATTATGCTTATTTCACGCTCATTAAGCTCCCGAACTAGGTCGGCGGGGTCGATTCCAAGCATAAACCCATGTATGGCGGTCGAGAATGTCGCAGGCGCGTGTGTTGGCTCGGACTTAAATTCGCCGTGCGTGATAATATCGGCGACAAGGCTTGCCTCGTCCCAGCGTACTCTCGCGCCAGTTATTTGAGAAATGGCGTTTAATGGTATCACCGTGCGGCCATTGATAATTTGTACAGGGTCTGAAATATTCGCATTTTTGCCATTTACCTTTATTACATTGCTGTTAATTTGAATAATCGCCGTGTGTTCGGGCTTTTCAATCGTGACCGTTTGTGCCTGCTCGTTCCACACAACCGAAAAGCCTAACGCAGTAGCCACAGCTCGCAGGGGTACGAAAGTAGCTCCTCTATGGTAAAAAGGCTGTGAATCCCGTTCCGCAAACTGAATCGTTTCGCCGTTAATGCGAATATGGGGCGTTTGTGTGCTTGCGTTAAGCAATGGTGCAGTGCAATTTAATGCAATCAACACCACAAATGCAATGCTTGCTACCCTCATACAATATAATTTCATAATCAAGCTCCTTGTTTGTTCCGAAGTCTGTACCATAGGTGGCTTCACGCTTTCTAAAGAATAGTTTACTGCAAAAAGGTTGTACTTTTCTATAAAAGTCTTTTTATGGCACGTAAAATATTTTAAATTGCATTATGCCTGTGAGCGTATGAATGTTAATACCACCGCACACAGGCACATATCTGCAAGAAAAATAATGATTGTTCCGCTTTTCAAGCTACCCGCCCATGCTTGTAACATCAAAAATCTCAAAAAAACCAAAATCCGCACTTGACAAAAAAAAGCCCGTACTGTAAAATCGTTCCGTTGGAGTTTTACGGCTTTCGGGCGCATAGCTCAGCTGGGAGAGCGCCTGCCTTACAAGCAGGATGTCGGAGGTTCAAGTCCTTCTGCGCCCATAGACGATGGGAATTGTAAACCTTACCGTTCCTTACCCCTGCGAATTTCGTGGGGGTATGTTCTTAAACAGGCTCTAATACGCGGCGGAATAGCTCAGTTGGCTAGAGCATACGGTTCATACCCGTAGGGTCGGGGGTTCAAATCCCTCTTCCGCTACTTCTATTTACAGGGCTTCGCCCCATTTCATTTTTCCGAGGTGATTTACATGAGAATATTATTTATTCTGTTAATGCTCGTGTTCCTAGTGGGCTGTATCGCCCTCGTTACCGCCATTCTTTTGCAGAAAAAACGCAGTGCGGGCGGCATGGGCAGTATCGCAGGCATGGGAAATGTCGCCGATACCTACTGGGACAAAAACAAAAAACGCTCCGCAGAGGGCGCGTTGGAAACCTACACAAAAATCGGCGCGGCTGTTTTGGCTGTCTTGGCTGTGGTTCTCTGCTTGCCTATTTTTTAGAGTTTTTGCACGCTAAAGCGATAATTTACAAGCCCCGAAAATTGCTTTCGGGGCTTGTTTTATGTCCGCTTTCCTATATAAACAGCATAATTAAAATACTTATAAACAACATCAACACACGAAAAACCACAATCATTCAGCATACTAAGATGTGTCGTCAATTTTGCGGGTCTGTCCTCGGCGTAATATGTCGGCAACCATTTATTTCCAACCTCGTCCTCTCCCACATTTTTGCACATAAACTCTTTCCATTTCTCTAAATATACATCTTGAATGGCGGTGTCACTGCCCAAAACCACGTCAGCATTGATAAAAACTCCGCCTTGGTTCAGTGCCGAGTAGATTTTTTTATAAAAATGCAGCTTGTCGCGATTGTTTTCCAAGTGGTGTAAAGCCAACGACGATACGACCAAATCGTATTTTTCGGGAAAAACAAGCCCATTAAAATCCGCCTGAATACAAGCTACATTGCCGCCTATTTTAACCTTTGCCAGTTCCAACATCTTTTCCGCAATATCAACACAAGTGATTTTTGCGTTCGGAAATTTTGCCTTGACCGCTCGTGATACCGTGCCAGTGCCACAGCCCAAATCAATCATGGAAAATACGCTTTCACGCGGAAACGGAATTACGGAAACTAAAGCGTTGACCATTTCGTCATAATATGGAATTAGCCGTTGTATGATTATGTCGTATTCGCTCGCTTCTTCCTCAAAATGCTGTTTTATTCGGGCTGTTCGCATGTAGACCTCCTGTCTTAAAACCCACAAGGGGCAATAATTTCGGCTTCACCAAAATTATTACCCCTTGTGTCCTTACCCCCCTACTCCTTCTCCCTCATAGCCTCCAGCTCTTTCTTCCTAGCCGCCTTCACTTTCTCCTGTACGTCCGAGGGCGCTTCGTCATACCGTTCAAACTCCATAGTAAAGCTGCCGCGCCCCTGCGTCATAGAACGCAAATCTATGGGGTATTTCAACATCTCGGAGTGCGGCGCTTCGGCGTTTATTACTTGCTTTTTGCCTACCTTGTCCATGCCTAGTATTCTGCCCCTGCGTTTGTTCATGTCGCCCATTATGTCGCCTGTGTAGTTGTCGGGTACGGTTACGGTTACTTTCATTATTGGTTCCAGCAAGGTGGGCTTGGCTTGCATAAAGCCGTCTTTAAAGGCTATTTGTGCCGCCATTTTGAACGCAAGCTCGGACGAGTCTACGGCGTGGTATTTTCCGTCGTACAAGATGGCTTTTACGCCCACTACAGGATACGCCGCCACAGGGCCGGCTTTTACGCTTTCCTGTATGCCCTTTTCTACGGCTGGGAAATATTGCTTAGGCACGTTTCCGCCGACTACTACTTCATCGAATACGTACGCCTTGGCAATATCGCCCGACGGTTCAAATTTCATGTCAACGATACCGTATTGGCCGCCGCCGCCTGATTGTTTTACGAATTTGCCCTTAACGTCCGATTTGCCCTTGATTGTTTCACGGTAAGGCACAAGCGGCGTTTTTAGCTCTACTTCCATTTTATAGCGAGTTTTTAAACGGTTTACCAAAACGTCTAGCTGGCCGTCGCCCACCGCGTATATAACGGTCTGCTTTGTTTCCTTGTTAATAGTAAAGTTGAGGGTCTTGTCCTCGGCAAGCAGCTTTGTGAACGTGTCGGACAGCTTGTCTGCATCGCCCTTGCTTTTTGCGGAAACTGCCATAGCAAGCAACGAAGCAGGGAAATCAATGGGCGCGCATTTAAACGGATTGCCCTTTGACGCGAGTGTGTGCTGTGTGTTTGTGTCCGATAGCTTCGCGATTGCGCCTATGTCGCCAGCCCTTATTTCGGAAATTTCTAGCTGTTCCTTGCCGCGCATAATGAACAAATGCCCTGCCTTTTCGGGCGTTTCCGTAACGGAATTATATAGCGGCGTTTCCTTTTTCACAGTACCAGAATATACGCGGAATAGGCTCAAACGCCCGACAAACGGGTCGGAAATGGTCTTAAACACAAAGGCGCATACTGGACCGCCTGCGTCACAAGCGAGCTGTATTTGTTCGCCGTTTTTGTCTACGGTAATTTCCTTGCAAAGCTCCGAAGCTGGTGGAAGCTGTGTAACAAGCATGTCTAACAAATTGGCTACGCCTACGGATTTTGTCGCCGCGCCGCAAAGCACAGGCGTAACGCTTCCGCTTGCTATACCTATTTTTAGCCCTTTTGTCAGTTCCTCGGGCGAAAGCGAGCCGTTCTCAAAGAACCGCTCCATTAGCTCCTCGTCTGTTTCGGCAATCGCCTCGACAAGCGCGTGGTGCTGGTCGTCGTATATGTCCTTCATGTCCGCAGGAACGTCGCACGCGCCGCCGTCAAATTTAAACGCCTTGCCCGTAAGCGTTTCTACGTAGCCCGCTATTTTTCCGCCCTCTTTAAAGGGTAATTGCAGCGGAGAAACGCCGCCGCCGAACATGCTCTGCATGTCCTCTACCACGCGGAAAAAGTCTGCGTGTTCGTCGTCCATTCCGTTAATGAAAATTATGCGCGCCTTGTCCTGCGCGGCTTCCCACGCAAGCTCTGTGCCTACCTCTATGCCCGACTTTGCGTTAGCCAAAATAAGCACCGCATCCGCCGCGTACAGGGCTTCCCGCGCCGCGCCCACAAAGTCAAAATAACCAGGGGTGTCCATAAAGTTTATTTTAGAATTTTTCCACTCGATAGGAATAAGTGACGCGCTTACCGATACCTTGCGCCTTATTTCTTCGGCGTCGTAGTCGCTTACCGTGTTTCCGTCCTCGGTACGCCCCATTCGGCTTGTTACCTTTGTTAAGTGCAGGGCGGCTTCCATTAGCGTTGTTTTTCCGCACCCGCTGTGTCCCATTACTGCGATATTGCGAATTTCATTTGCCGAATAAACTTTCATACACTACCTCCTAAAAAAAATTCGTTGAAAACATTATAATAGTAGGATATATTTATTGCAAATAAAAAAAAGATAGTGTAAAGTCGCACGTGAAAAATCGCCGAAGGCGAGCCAAAAATAAATGGGGGAGTACAATGGAAACGACATTTAAATCAAATACGTTCAAGCTGTTCACCAGCTTTATTGGCTCTGCGGTGGTTACAAATTGCTTAGGATTACTGCTCGCATATGCCCTAACAATGGCGATTCCCACCCTGCCGCCAGATTTTTTGGTACAGGCGTTGCCGTTTACCGCTACGGTTGCGGTTTTATTGTCGGTGTATTTGGCATTTTTCCACTGGCGAATAACGGTAGAGGTCACGGCGGACGAAATTATTTTTTCTCGCATGAATAAGCCGTACCTGCGTTTTAGCTTTAGCGAAAATACTTTTTCCTCGTCTGTACACACAATGGTACATTATTATCTTATTAGAACGACAAACTTTTCTCTGCGAGTTATGCCGCAGGGCGAGGAGAATTTCAAGGATTACAGGCTTCATAATTTTGACGAGCTTACCTTTAATAATTTCATAGCGCGTGTGAACGCTAATTCATTCAAGGAAAATATACAGCAAGTCGATTCACCAGCGCAAGGCAATTCCCAAGAAATAACAAAAGGGGAAGCCCTAGCGCAGGCGGTGGCAAGCCTTGACACAGAGCCGATGGTGTTTACAATCAAGCGTGACGAGTTTATCCGCCAAACAAAAAACATGCTTCTTGGCGGCGCGGCATTGGGCGTGGTGGTTGTATCGATAGTGACGGCAATCGCAGTGGTCGGACGGCTTAACATGCTCGTTGCGGCAGTTTTGCCCGTTGCGTGTTCAATCGCGGCGTATAAGCTAGGGTATTTGCCCTTTAAATTCGCCCAAGAATGCGCCCCCGAAAAAATAACCGTGTATAATAACCGAATTACTATAGACGAACAGACATTTATGTACGACAATATTACCAGTCTGCAAATGACCACACCAAACACCTACGGCGATAGAGTTCTCTTGCGTACGCTTGTTATTACGGCGTTTGGCGAGGAAAATGTTTTTGTGCTAGGCGCAGACACCGACAAGCACAGACGGAACAAAAGCCCGATTTTTGCGAGATACGGCGAGCTGGTTGATGTGCTGGGTACTGTTTTTGCGTTGAGGGTTAGCGGTGATGAGGTTAGTGTGTTTACAGTGAAGTAAAGGAGCGCCATGAGCAAATTATCATTCAAAGCCTTTTGCATTGAAAAATACGCCGACCACAAATCAATACCAAGCAACGAGGTATACAAGCTCTTTGAGAAAAAAGGGGTACTCGCCATGCTTGATAGGGATTATGACGTGCTTCACGGCTTCGGCTTTGAGTATATCGTCAATGATATAGACCAGTTTATAAATGGTGGGCAGCTATGATTATTTATCACGGCGGAACGGATATTGTAGAAAATCCGCTTATTATGACAGCCAACAAGGGTAGAGATTTTGGTGTTGGGTTTTACACTACCACTATCAAGGAACAAGCCGAAAGATGGGCAAAGCGGCAAGCCCTTAGTAGGCGCGCTCCGCACGCGATTGTAAACACCTATGAATACGACACCAACGAAAAACAGCTAAAAATCAAGACCTTTGGGGATTATTCTATGGATTGGCTTGACTTGGTTGTTTCCTGTAGGCAAAATGGCTCGTACGCGCATGGCTATGATATTGTAATCGGGAAAATTGCAAACGACGATGTAGGCGAAACAGTTCAGGCGGTCGTTGACGGCTTGACCTCAAAGGAATTTGCACTATCCAAATTAGCCTTCATGAAAGCGAACAATCAAGTCTGCTTTTGTACCGAGAAAGCGCTGGCTTGCTTGAAATTCACTAAATATGAGAGGGTGCAGTAAATGACAGCCCCCGAAAAAAAACACGGCACAATCCGAGCCGCCACACTAAAAACGCTATTAAAATTTATCATGGACGATTTTTCCGTTGACGAAAATACCGCGTTAAAAATGTTCTACGAATCGCATATCGGCGAGTGCTTCTCGCTAGACGAATCGGGGCTTTATGGGCAAAGCGCGGTTTATATTTATTCACTTTTCCTTGAAAACCACCAAGAAAATCAAACAAAGGAGCGGTAAACATGGACGAACCAGTAAAAACCGCACTATGGCGCGAGGCGCTAGAATGGGCAAAAACGCTTATACTGGCTATGCTTTTTGCGTGGCTGTTTACTAAGTTTGTAATAGTAAACGCGGTTGTTCCCACAGGCTCTATGGAGGACACCGTCAATATAAAGGATAGGATTATTGCGTCGCGCTTGTCGTATGTGTTTTCCGAGCCGCAACGCTATGATATAATTGTGTTTGAGGGGCATGACGATGACAAGCGGCTGTTTTTGAAGCGCGTGATTGGTATGCCTGGCGACAAGCTGTATATACAGGGCGGCGAGGTGTATGTCGAGGGCATAGACGGGCCGCTTCGTTCCGACTTCGTAAAGGGCGAGCTAGACGGCAACTACCCGTTGCCTAGCATAAGAAACAGCCATGTAACCGTTCCCTATGACGGCTCGCCGCCCTATATCACCATTCCCGAGGGGCATTACTTCGTTATGGGCGACAATAGAACACGCTCGTCCGATTCGCGCCATTGGGGAATACAGGACGCATCACGTACCTTTATTTCCTCGGAACAAATTCTCGGCAAAGGGATTTTTAAGTATTATCCAAGGATACAAAGTTTGACAAAGTGAAAATGCAAATTCGCACATGAAAAATCGCCGAAGGCGAGTCGAAAAAATAGGAGGTTTTCAAATGAAATACGGCTTTTTTGACGATGCGGCGCGCGAGTACGTAATCACGCGGCCAGACACACCATACCCGTGGATAAATTATCTCGGGTGTGACGACTTTTTTGGTCTGTTTTCCAACACATCGGGCGGCTATTGCTTCTATCGCGATGCCAAAATGCTGCGCCTTACGCGCTATCGTTACAATAATGCGCCTGCGGACATGGGCGGACGGTATTTTTATTTGCGTGACGGGTTTGACGTATGGACACCGTCATGGATGCCCATGAAGTCTAAGCTGGACAGCTACGAGTGTAGGCACGGCATGGGCTATTCCAAAATTTCCTCGGCGCGCAATTCGCTTGCGTTTACGCAAACGTCCTTTGTGCCGTTGGGCGAAAAATGCGAAATTCACAAAATTACGCTCAAAAATGAGTCCGCCGCGGCAAAAAGCATTGATTTGTTCTCGTATGTCGAATTTTGCTTGTGGAACGCGCATGACGATATGACAAATTTCCAGCGGAATTTTAGTATCGGCGAGGTGGAAATTTCTGACGACAAAACGCGCATTTATCATAAAACCGAATACCGCGAACGCCGCAACCATTACGCGCTGTGGGCGGTGAATGTGCCTGTGGCAGGCTACGACACAGACCGCCAGACATTTTTGGGCTTGTACAACGGCGCGAACGCGCCCGACACGGTTTTTGCGGGTACGGCGAATAACTCCGTGGCTTCGGGCTGGTCGCCGATTGGCTCGCACCATATTAAGCTAACGCTCGCGCCAAACGAAACCAAGGAAATGGTGTTTATTCTCGGCTTTTGTGAAAACGCAGAGGACGAAAAATGGGAAAAAATGCACGTAATAAACAAAGCCCCTGCGAACAGGCTAATGGAAGAATTTGGCACGTCACAAGCCGCCGACAAGGCGTTGGCAGACCTGCAAGCGCACTGGACAAGGCTATTGTCCAACTTTACCGTAGAAGCGGACGACGAAAAAATGGCACGTATGGCAGGCGTTTGGAATCAGTATCAGTGCATGGTTACGTTCAATATGTCGCGCAGTGCCTCGTATTTTGAGTCGGGCATAGGGCGCGGAATGGGCTTCCGCGATTCCAACCAGGACTTGCTTGGCTTCGTTCACCTTGTACCCGAACGCGCGAGGGAGCGAATACTCGACATTGCCGCCACGCAATTCCCAGACGGAAGCGCGTACCACCAGTACCAGCCGCTAACAAAACGCGGCAATCACGAGCTTGGCTCGGGCTTCAATGACGACCCGCTGTGGCTTATTTTGGGCGTAGCCGCCTATATAAAGGAAACAGGCGACTATGGCATTTTGGACGAAAAAGTACCGTTTAACAATGACGAGAGCCTGGCGGATTCCTTGTTCGCGCATTTGAAGGTGTCGTTCGACCACCCGCTAAACAACCGCGGGCCGCATGGCTTGCCGCTAATCGGGCGTGCCGACTGGAACGATTGCTTGAATTTGAATTGCTTTTCAAAAACGCCTGGCGAATCCTTTCAGACCACAGCGAATTTCGAGAGCGGCATAGCGGAATCTGTTCTAATCGCAGCGATTTTTGTCTTTGTCGCGCCCGACTATATCGAAATTTGCAAACGCACAGGCCGCACCGAGGAAGCCGCGCGCGCAGAGGCCGCCATGGCAGAAATGAGCGATATTGTAAAGGAACACGGCTGGGACGGCGAATGGTTCTTGCGTGCATATGACGCACACGGCAACAAGGTGGGAAGCAACGAATGTGAGGACGGAAAAATCTTCATAGAGTCTAATGGCTTTGCGGTAATGGCAGGAATTGGCACAGACGACGGCAAGGCAGAAAAAGCACTCGATGCCGTAAAACAGCATTTGGACTCGCCCTACGGCATAGTGTTGCAACAACCTGCATACAAAGAGTATCACCTAGAGCTTGGCGAAATTTCTTCCTATCCGCCTGGTTACAAGGAAAACGCGGGCATATTCTGCCACAACAACCCATGGGTGACAATCGCCGAAACGCGCCTAGGCAGAGGCACGCGCGCATTTGAAACCTACAAAAAAATCTGCCCCGCCTACCGCGAGGACGACAGCCTGTTGCGCCGTATGGAGCCATACGTATACTGCCAAATGATAGCAGGCAAGGACGCAGTACGCCACGGCGAGGGCAAAAACTCGTGGCTAACAGGCACGGCGGCGTGGACGTTTACCAGCATTTCCCAGTATATTTTGGGTATACGCGCATCATATGACGGCTTGTGCGTAGACCCCTGCATACCTGCCGATATGAAGGGCTTTAAGGTGACACGGAAATTTAGAGGGGCTAGTTATGAGATTGTGGTGGATAATTCGGCTGGAGTGGAGAAGGGCGTGGAGTATATCGAGGTTGATGGGGTGAGGATTGATGGGTGTATTTTGCCTGTTGGTGAGGGTAGGGAGTATAAGGTTAGGGTTGTTATGGGGTAGGGGATTTGTGCGGTTGCCGTGGGCTTGCTGGGGTTTTGTAGGGGACGGATTTATCCGTCCCGAGATTACATCGCTCTGCGTTAATGGACGTTGTCCGTCCCCGAATTGACGAACGTGCATACCTCGGGACGGATAAATCCGTCCCCTACAAAAAGGCTATTCGGATTTAACGGATTTACACGGATTATGCGGATAAAAAAACGCGCCAGATAAAATCCGCGTAAATCCGTGTTTGGTTTGCATGTTCTGGCTTCGTGCTGTTGTCGTGGGATTTTTGCACGGACGAATCCGCGTAAATCTGCGAAAATCCGCCGAATCCGTGTTTGATTTACACATTTTGGCTTCGTGCGTTTGTCGTGGGCTTGCAGGGTTTTGTAGGGGACGGATTTATCCGTCCCGAGATTGCCTCGCTCTGCGTTAATGGACGTTATCCGTCCCCGAATTGACGAACGTGCGTACCTCGGGACGGATAAATCCGTCCCCTACAAAAAGGCTATTCGGATTTAACGGATTTACACGGATTACGCGGATAAAAAAACGCGCTAGATAAAATCTGCGTAAATCCGTGTTTGGTTTGCATGTTTTGGCTTCGTGCGTTTGTCGTGGGATTTTTGCACGAACGAATCCGCGTAAATCCGTGGAAATCCGCCGAATCCGTGTTTGGTTTGCATGTTTTGGCTTCGTGTGTTTGTCGTGGGCTTGCAGGGTTTTTGTAGGGGACGGATTTATCCGTCCCGAGATTATCTCGCGCTGCGTTAATGGACGTTACCCGTCCCCGAATTGACGAATGTGCGTACCTCGGGACGGATAAATCCGTCCCCTACAAAAAGGCTATTCGGATTTAACGGATTTACACGGATTATGCGGATAAAAAAACGCGCTAGATAAAATCTGCGTAAATCCGTTAAATCCGTGTTTGGTTTGCATGTTTTGGCTTCGTGCTGTTGTTGTGGGATTTTTGCACGAACGAATCCGCATAAATCCGCGAAAATCCGCCGAATCCGTGTTTGATTTACACATTTTGGCTTCGTGCGTTTGTCGTGGGCTTGCAGGGTTTTGTAGGGGACGGATTTATCCGTCCCGAGATTACCTCGCTCTGCTTTAATGGACGTTGTCCGTCCCCGAATTGACGAACGTGCATACCCCGGGACGGATTTATCCGTCCAGAGATTACCTCGCTCTGCGTTAATGGACGTTGTCCGTCCCCGAATTGACGAACGTGCATACCTCGGGACGGATAAATCCGTCCCCTACAAAAAACCTTGCAAATTTCACAAGCTGGCAATTATTGCCTAAAATCAATTCACCGCCAAGCCCAAGCCTTAACCTATTAACATTGCATAAAAAAACCATTCCCTTGGCAAAATAAACCCAAAGGAGTGGTTTTTTTGGACACTAAGAAACGCTCAAGGCTTCGAGGCGACATTCCCACCACAGAACAGTCGGGGGAAAGGGGCAAAGCCCCTTTTTTGGACAAAAAACACAAATATATCGCCCAAGCCAAGCGATTATCATACATTATCCTCTGCATCGTTCTCATAGCCTTTTGCGTAAACATGCTACTCGGCCCGCACAACATAGCCGCAGGCGGCATTACAGGGCTTGCGATTATTTTGGAGCAGTGGTTCGGGCTAAGCCGCTCGGGCGTTATTTATGTAGGGAACGCGCTTGTTCTCGCGGCGGCGTTTGTTTTCTTGGGCAAAGAGATTTTTTTTAATACGCTGATTGGGGCGTTGCTGTTGCCGTTGTTTATTAGCATTATTCCGCAGTATCGGCTGGTAAACGACACCATGCTTTCTATGCTTATTGGCAGCGCGATTTTTGGCATAGCGGTAAGCATTTTGTACCGCAACAAAGCAAGCAGCGGCGGAACGGCTATTCCGCCGCTTATTTTGCAAAAGCGTTTTAATCTAAGCCCATCCATCGGGCTGTTTATAACAGACGGCTTTGTCGTAATTTTGTGCCTATTTGTTTTTGACGTAGACTCGTTTTTCTTTGCGATTTCGTCCATTTTTATAACCATGGCGACCATGAACTATATCGAAAACGGCATAAACAAGAAAAAAATGGTTTATATTATCAGCGATTTTCACAAAGAAATAACCAGCGAAATACTGCACGACATAGAACGCGGCGTAACGCTCATTCCCTGCATAGGCGCGTTTGAACAAAACCAACGCCAAATGCTCTTGGTTACGCTTAACTCCAAGAATTACCAACAACTGCTCGCCATAGTAAACAAATATGATAAAGAGGCGTTTATGATAACGGACACCGTTTCAGACGTGCATGGCGAAGGGTTTACGTATGAGTCGGGCAGTGTGTAAATCCGCGTTCCATGCCCTTTAAATTCGTGTCCAATCCCTCACATAGCCCCCGCCCTTACAACAGGAACCTTACACGCCTGCAATGATTCCAATGAATACGTTTCATTTTCGCTAATGAAATTTTTTATAAACACATCATCACGATTTTCTATATGAACAATCATTTTTTGAAGCTCTTTTATTCTTTTCAGTCGCGCCCTCTTAATATCCGCGGGAAAGCCCTCGCTGACCTTATATGTCTTATATCCTTTAATATCTAGTTCTTCTTTGGCTTTTAGGTGTGCAATCGCTAAATCATAATCACCGCTTTTTAAAGCCATGCAGAATTTCCTATAATCGTGCATAAGGATAGATTTCCATGCCGACATCTCAAATTTGCAAAGCTCTTGATAAGCACTTGCACAATCGCACGATTTGTCAAAATATGGGATAAGATATTTTTTCATTTGTTCAATTATTTCATTAACGCAAGCGTCCATGCTTTCCTCTGATTTTTTGTCATACTCATAACTATCCCATTTACCCTCAAACGCGCGGATATGACCTGGGCATAAACCCAATGTTACATCGTCCTTTTTTATTCGAGAGCATAAAGGAATGACACCAAACTCGACGTTACATGAATAGCCGCCATGAAATACATGAATACAGAAGTTTTGCATAACATCGTTTACTACACGGACAATGTTATCTTTTTTCCGCACGAAGCCCAATTGTGTAAAATTTTCTTTACATGCCTTATAATACATCTTTTTTAGATAGCTCATACCTGCATTTCCCTTTCATTTGCAAGAAGCAGCCCCCGAAAGTGCCGCGCCCACCGCTGTGCCGAAAATCGCTTCCTTGGGGATATGAAAACGCACTGGGTGGATTTTCGCCAAGTTTTCAAAAACGGTCGCGGCGTGTTCCGTGGCGGAAAGCGCGCCGAGCAGAACAATGTCCTTTATGTCGCTGTCTAGGGTGGCAAAAACTGACATCATGCCAACGCTTTCGTAGATTAAGTTTAAAAAGCCAAGCACAAAATCGGCTGGCGTGGCGTTGTCCTTGAGGTTGCCGAAGTTGGAAACGGTGGTGTCGGGCGGCAGGTTGCCTATTTTTTCGCGTGAAATATCGCATAGCCGCAGGTCGATTGCGCCGAGGTCGCCGTCCTTGGCTGTTTCGGTTATTCCCGAGAAGCTATGCACTCCTGCGAACCGCCCCGAAAGGTTTAACAACATGCCGCCGCCCACACCGCTGCCGCCGATGTGCGTTATTTGCGTGCCGTTCGCCTTTACCAGCGCCGTGCCAGTGCCTACGCTTACGATTAACGCCTTGGAAAGCCCTGCGAGATGAAGCCCGCCCAAGCCGATTGCTTGAAATTCGTTTACGCGCGTGGTGGGAATGTCGTACATGCCTTTTGTCAAATGCGTCGAGCCAATTCCTGTGATTAGTATTTTTTTCACATCGCCCATTTTTAAGCCGTATTCGGCGGAAAATTTGCCAAACGCGCCAAAAGCGGACGTAACAGGGTCGCTGGCTTCTACTTGTAACATGCCTATGCTTTTGTTTGCGGAAAAACCCACTATTTTAGTGGTAGAACCGCCCACGTCTATGCCTAGTACCATTATGCACCTCTCGACCTTTGCCCGTGTTCGATTAGCCGCGTAATTACTGGGCAAAATGATATATTTATGCCCATTTCTATGAGAAAGTTAAAACCAATCATGCCGATAAAAAGGTATTCCGCCGCGTTGGCGAATGAGGAGTCGGAGGCCGCCCATTCTGCAAGAGTCGGCATAAAAAACAAGTACGCGCCGATAACAAAAACGCCAGTATTTACCACAGGGCAAACAATCGCCGCCGCAATCGCCGCCACAATTTTATTTTTTTTCGCCACCAGCTTATACACCAACGCCGCCGCAAGCCCTGCCAGCGCGCCCTTTGCCAGCACCGTCAAAATCGTTCCCAAAACAGTCACGCTCATAAACGGCGCGGCATCGCCGCTAATAAGCACCGCAAAGCCAAACACCAAGCCAAGCCACGCGCCTGCGTACACGCCGCAAAGCGCCGCGCCTATGGTGATGGGGATAAGCACGGTGGTGATGGTAAATATAGGGAATGCAGGTCTTAGGGTGACCGCCATGACCTGCAATACCAAGACAATGGCGGTGAGTACCCCTAGCAAGACTAGCTTGTGTGTGTTTATTGAAGTATTTATTGAAGTTTTCATCTTCTCATTCCTTTTTTGTTTTTTTTTGATAGGAAGCTGTTAAGGCTTCGAGGCGGTATTCCCACCAAGTTGATGTTTTGCGTTTAACGCAAAACATCAACGATTCAGTCGGAGGAAAGGGGCAATGCCCCTAAAATCTTAAACTGACCGTCAATAATCTCCTCCGAGAGAGCCTCGCCCAACGCAAGCACGCTCAAGCCGTCAATCGTGACGATAAAATGGTCTGCGATTTGCATAATATTCTTGTCGCTGATTACGTTTTGGTTTACGCCCAGCGTTAAAATGGAAATAATTGTCTTTCGCAAATGCTCTAGCTGCGCGTTGCGAAACGCCCTTACCGCAGGCTTCGATTTAGAAAAAATGTACTCGCAATACGCGCGGAACAAGCTCTTTTCAAAATTAAGAAGCCGCCTTTTTTGCCGCGAAAAATAGTCGGACAGCACTTGTTCAAATGGCTCCGCGTCCTGCACGGCCTTGCTTACGAGCGAAAATTTTTCCTTGTTGCGTTGCTTCATTACTTCGAGAAAAATTTCGTCCACCGAAGCAAAATACAAATAAATACCGCCGCGGCTTATGCCGCATTCGTCAACAATGTCCTGCATTGTCACCGCCGAAAAGCCCTTTTGACAAAAGACCATTCGCGCCGAATCCAAGATTTTTTTCACCTTTGTCCGGCGTTGTTTTTCGTTATGTGTGCGGGAAATGGGGTACACCTCCTTGTGGTGGGGGATTTTAACGTATTTACGCGGATTTTGTCGTACTATAAGCCCAATACACAGGTATGCCGTTTCCCTAGCGTTGGGTGTTCAAACGCCGTTGTTTCAAAGCCGCGCTTGCGGTAAAAGCCGACTGCTCCGTCGCTTGTTTCGGCTTCTATCGGCAAGCCGTACAGCCTCTGCAAGGCGGTAATCATCGCGCCGCCTACGCCCTGCCTTTGCTTGTCCTGCGCGACAGAAAGAAGGTCAATTTCCACCTTATCGCCGTGAAGCTCAAAGCCGCAAACGCCTAATATTCTTTCGTTCACAACCCAGCCGTAGAAGTGCAATTTTTCGGAGCGTAAATACCTCCCCGCCAGCTTTGCAACGCCGCTTGGCGAGCCGTCAAACGCGGCGTAGGATATAATTTTGGCTACCTCGGGCGTGGATATGTGGTGTTTT
>Ga0099364_10001250_pt1 | contig 42444 bp, 30 predicted proteins | sample TergutTh196P3_FD_73070 | JGI IMG/M metagenome (GOLD analysis project Ga0099364, IMG submission 73070) | Microcerotermes parvus P3 segment gut microbial communities from Pointe-Noire, Republic of the Congo - Th196 P3 | ecosystem: Host-associated > Arthropoda: Insects > Digestive system > Gut ...
CGCTAGGCTACGGCTGAGTTAAGGGGAGAAAAAAGCAAAAAAAACCGCAAGTAGCAATGGGTTCAGATGATCCTCAATAGCTCAGTCGGTAGAGCATGCGGCTGTTAACCGCAGGGTCGTTGGTTCGAGTCCAACTTGGGGAGCCAGACAAAGACCTCGCTTACTATGAAGCGGGGTCTTTGACTATTGACTGGAGGAGTGCATAATGTATGCGATAAAAGCCATCTTTGACGGGATTGATTTCAAGCCGCTGCAACCGATACCGGTAAAAGAGAAGTATGAAGTAGTTATCACTTTTATTGAGCCTATAAAAATAGAAACGGAAAAAATGTGGGCAGAAGCAAAATGCCCGCGATCGGAGTTGATTGGCTTGTTAAGAGATAAAGTCTGGATGTCTGATGATTTTAATGCTCCGCTTGAAGAGATGAAGGAGTACATGGAATGAAGTACTTGCTTGATACACATGCAATTATTTGGTTGATAGAGGATTCAAGCAAAATGCCATCAGAAATAAAAGAGATCGTTAAGCTTCCTGAAAACGATATCTTCATTTGTTCCGTTTCCTTTTGGGAAATAGTCATAAAAATGAGCTTGGGCAAACTAAGTATTGGTTTACCGTTTGATGAATTACTTGCTCATGTAAAAAATAGTGACATTATTATTTTGCATATAGAAGATTCATATTTGAAAAGGCTTTTCGAGCTGCCTTTTCTTCACAAAGACCCTTTTGACCGTTTGATTGTATCGACAGCGCAAGCCGATGACTTAACAATAATAACAATAGACGATAACATCCAAAAATATGATGTGTCGTGGGTTTGGTAACTAAGTAAAAAAAACATAATAGGCCGCTTGTTCTCTAACAAAGAATAAGCGGCCTTTTTGCATTTCCGGGGATAATGTACCACGTTAAATAGCCGCTTCCGGCCATCAGGCAGGGGGCGGCTAAATATATAAGGAAGGAGAGAACCCACATGTCAAATTGCAAAGTCATAGCGATGTGCAACCAAAAAGGCGGCGTGACAAAAACGACGACGACGGCAAACCTCGGAATCGGGCTTGCCATGGAAGGGAAAAACGTATTGCTTGTGGACAATGACCCACAGGCCGACCTGACCACCGCATTAGGCTGGCCGGACAGCGATAGCCTGCCAATGACGCTTTCCGACATCATGGAGAAAACGGTCAATGACGAAGACTTCGACCATTACGGCGCTATCCTGCGGCATAAGGAGGGCGTGGACCTGATACCGTCAAGCATTGAGCTGTCGGGAATGGAAATGAACCTAGTCAGCGCCATGAGCCGCGAATTCACCCTGAAAAACTATCTCGACAAGATAAACCACGAATACGACTACATCATTATCGACTGCCCGCCGTCATTGTCCATGCTGACGATCAACGCGCTTGCGGCGGCGGACAGCGTAATTGTGCCGGTTCAGGCGCAGTACCTGCCTGCAAAGGGCATGACGCAGCTCATGAAAACCATCAACAAGGTACGGAAGCAGATCAACCCGGCGCTGAAAGTGGACGGAGTCCTGCTGACGCTTGCCGACATGCGCACGAACCTGGCGCGGGCGACTGCTGACACCCTGCGGCAGCAGTACGGCGGCATGCTGAAGATATACAAGACGCAGATACCCGTAGCCGTCAAAGCCGCCGAAACCAGCACCGCAGGGCAGAGCATCTTCGCTTACGACAAAGGCGGCAAAGCAGCGCAGGCGTATGCCGAGTTTACGAAGGAGGTGCTGGCAGATGGCCAAAGAGCTAAAACTAAACCTGCCCCCGGCAGATGACCTCTTTTCAACGCAGGAGGAACGGGACGACGCAAAGCGTGAACGGGTGTTGGATATCCCAATATCGGAAATCAGCGATTTTCCAAACCATCCGTTTAAAGTGAAACTGGACGCTGAAATGCAGGAAATGGCGGAAAGCGTAAAAGAATATGGCGTGCTGGTCCCCGGCCTTGTGCGCCCAAAAGAGGGAGGCGGGTATGAACTGGTCGCGGGGCACCGCCGAAAAACAGCAAGCGAACTTGCAGGGCGCGATACGATGCCCTGTATTATCCGCAACTTGACGGATGATGAAGCGACAATAATTATGGTGGACAGCAATTTGCAGCGAGAAAGAATCCTGCCGTCCGAGAAAGCGTTTGCATATAAGATGAAGCTGGAAGCCATGAATCGGCAAGGGCAACGAACAGATTTAACTTCGACACCACTGGTGTCGAAGTCGCGAACAAATGAAAGAGTTGGCTTGGAAGCTGGCGAAAGCCGAGAGCAAGTGCGCCGCTACATACGCCTCACAAACCTTATCCCACAAATACTTGACATGGTGGACAACTCAGTCGCCAAAGAAAAAGACACTCCTCAGATTGCCATGCGCCCCGCCGTGGAACTGTCCTATCTGCCCCCGGAGCAGCAGGAGACACTTTTGGAAGAAATGGCAGCCGAGGACAAAACACCATCACACGAACAAGCCATTAAGATGCGGAAATTCGCGGAAGAGGGGCGTCTCAACGAGGACGTGATCCACTCCATAATGCAGGAGGAAAAGCCGAACCAAGTGGAGCAGTTCAAAATGCCACGGGACAAAATCAACAAATTCTTCCCTGCGGGGACGCCCGCGCAGAAGATAGAGGACACCATAATAAAGGCGTTGGAAATGTGGAGGCAGAGGGAGCGGAACCGTGACGCGCGCTGAACATTTACGCCAAGGGGATAATGGGGTTGTCTGGAAAAGCGATACAACCATTCCGCTGCTGCCCGCCCCCCTCCCTGCACCCACCCCCCGTTAACCCACAAAAAGCCGATTAACCCACAAGCTAATTACGCCAAAGCCGGCCTGATAAGCAGGTTTTCATATTACAGAGGCAAAATCAAAAAGAAAAGGGGGAAAATCATGCAATGAAACGACATTTACCACGTTTAAGGGCAAGACTGCTTGCCTGCGCCACATTCTCAGCCTGCACCATGCTGCTGCTCTGTGGGTTAACAGCCCACGCCGCATCGGCAGCAGACAGCGGGAGCGGCGGAAACGGCAGCCAATCACCTGTTGCAAACCCTCAGCTATCAACCGGTACGGAGACACCCTACCCGGCCGATGTGCAAACAATCATTAATGGCGATACGCGCCAAATCGTCAAAACATACACGCTCACGGCAGGGCAGGACCCGGCGGGTATACCGCGCGGCAGCTTCACCCGCGACGGCTGGCGGTACACCCTTGCCGATATAACGGAGCGGCGCACCAGCAACACGGATGCGCGCAGCCACACCGAAACGGTGGAGATCAGCACCGACACCAACGACCTCAACGAAATCATCAAGCTGCTGGAGCCGACGATGAATTATCAAAGCGGGGACGGCTTCAGCGGGACACTGGCGCTGAGCATAACGTCCGTGAACTGCGAAGCGGCGGGGTACAGGAGCAGCAGCTACGATGCGACAGCCACGCGCGAATACCCGCATTTATCAACAGCCGACACATCCCTGATACCCAAGACCATAACCGACAACGGCAGGACGCTGACGCTGGACGGCGTTACGTGGGAAGCGCAGAATTACACCAACGTGGATTATGAGGACATACCCGACAGCTACCGCGCCGTCGCAAGCTACACTGCCAATATACCCATAAGCGTCGTAACCGGATATATCACCACGGCGGAATACACGGGCGAGATAGCAAAGAGCACTGCGGGCGATACCGTATACACGGCATATTTCGAGGGGACGGAGATAAACCCCGCGCCAAGGCCCGTGCAGGCATCCGAAACGCCGGCGCCACCGGAACCGGCGACGCCGGAAGAAGCCGCCACGGAGGAAACGCACGGGCGGGGCAGGAACGCCCTGCCCATCCTTCTCATAGTGACAGGCCTTACAGGGCTTGCCGCAGCCGCTGCTGTGGCTGCGTACTTCTTCATGCGGCGAAACGTGAAGATATTCCGTGACGGCTTCCGCGTATTGACGGCAAAAGACAAAATAAACGCAAGAAACAATGTTATCGACCTGTCACCCCTGGACGGGGAACGCTTCGGCATCGAGATCGACAAATTCACGGCAAAATCATTGAACGGGCATACGGTCGAGGTCAGGCACGGAACGGGCAGCCTGAAGCATAGGATCGCCTATGAGGGCAACGCCTACCGCATCGAGGCCGACTTTGACGCCGGAACCATCCAGGCCATCTATTAAACAAAAGAAAGGGCTGACTATCAAAATGAAAAAGACCACAGCCATCATCCTCGCCTGCATCCTGTGCATAGCAGCAACCACCCCCGCCTTTGCGTATTACAATTACCAATTCGAGAGCGGAGGGGACACCCTGCCCGGTTTCGGAAAATCCACAAGCAGCGACAGCCCCGTGCCGCCAGACCCGATGAACGAAAACGTAAGACGCAACAAAGACGCCGCATTGCTGCCCCCGCCGTATTTTTACGGCTCCGGCGACATACCGACAGGCCCCTCAAGCATATACCACGACAACCTGCGCGAAAGCGGGTTCGTGCCTGTTGACCAATTCCTGCCGCCCGTCGGCAACGAGGATTACGCGCCGGGGGGCGCAAGCGTAACAACGGGGCTATTGCCTCCTACATCGCAGATATCCCCGCCGACATCGCAGATCAGCGCCGATACAGAGCCGCTGTATTACGAGGACGGCAGCATAGGCACTCTCCATATAGAGCGGACAGGGCAAACCATCAAGGTATACGAGGGCGAGGATGCCGAAACACTGAAAAAAGGGGCGGGGCATTTTACGTCGACATCCGCATGGGACGGCAACATCGGGCTGTGCGCCCACAACCGGGGGAGCTGGCCGTACTTCGCGTTCGTGAAAGACATGCAAATGGGGGATAAAGTAACCTATACGACATTATACGGGGCACGCACCTACGAGGTATTCCATAAGGCGCAGATAAGCGAGTACGACCATACCATGCTTGGATGGACAGCCGAGAATTTCCTGACCCTCATAACGTGCATAGCCGACGTCCCGGAACTCCGCTGGGCGGCGCAACTGTGCGAGGCGCGGTAGCCTTTGCACATTGGGAAACCGCAGCCGGATGTAGTACAATATAGGAAGAAAACCCACAAAAACCTATGAAAGAGGTGGCGGAAATGAAAAAGGCAGGCGGCATCCAATTCGTTGCAGGAGTTATCGCAGGCGCGGCCATATTCGGAAGCTCCGCGGCGGTGGCGGCGGGCATCCTGGCGCAGCCTAAGACTGCGGCAGCCGTCATCGACGGCAACACGGTTGACCTGAAAGGCTACGTCATAGACGGCGCCCATTATTTCCAACTGCGCGACCTGTCCGAAAAGCTCGCGCCAGGCGGCAAGGATTTTAGCGTAACATGGGACGCACAGGGCAACCGCGTAATCATCGACACTTCAAAAGGCTATGGCGGAAATACAATGACACCGGCATCCACCCCCACCCCTGCTGCCACGGAAAATGAGCGGCAGCCCGCAATGGCGATAGACGATATGAAAGCGGAGATAATCCGGCTTGCCAACCTTGAGCGCGCGAAAGCCGGACTGCCGGGGCTGCAAGTTCTGCCCGAGCTTATGCAAACGGCACAGGCGAAAGCGGACGACATGCTCGCCAATGGCTATTACGGGCATACATCGCCAACCTACGGCACATCAAGCCAGATGATAAGGGCGGCGGTGCCATGGGCGGGGCCGTGCGCCGAAAACCTCGCCCCGTGGACGAAGACCCCGGCGGAAGCCTTCGCGGGCTGGCTGGAATCGCCCGAGCACCATGCAATCATGCTCAGGCCATTTTATACCCACACCGGCGTCGGCATCGTCGAGGGGAAGGACGGCGGTTACTGGTGGGTGCAGCACTTCACCGGCGCGTAAGCAATTAAGCGCCCCATAGAAGGGGCTGCGGGGGATCATACCCACAGGATTAAAAACTAAATAACCGCAACCGCAGGGCAGCCCGCCACGGGCTGCTTTTTTACCGTTCCAGGCAAATTACACCAAGAATATACTACAGGAGGGCATAATGAAAAATAAAAGAATATTCACAGCCATCATCGCGGCGGCATTGCTGCTCGGCATGCTGACGTTTGCGGCGCCGCTCACGGCACAAGCCTCGAACTGGGGCCAGGGCGACACGCTTGAGGACGCCCTTTCAAAGCTGAAAGTGGGCTTCCATGACACACGGCTCGACTGGCTCGTGCTCCCCGGCATTGGCGTCGCAAGCCAGAGGTACACGTATTTCCTGTATAGGAACGAACGCACCGGCACCATAGACGAGCACCCCGTCTACTGCATAGACCCGACGCGGGGCGGCGCTTATGAGATCGTCCAGAACGTAGGCCCCAACAGCGACGGCAGCAGCACCGCGACATACATACGCGGCGAAAAAGTAGGGGACTACAGGTACAGGACGATCATGGCGGCGGGCTACCCGCACAGGCAGCTTGCGGGGCTTGGGCTGCAGACGAAGGAAGAAGGGTATTACGCGACCAAGCTTGCGCTGTGGATGTACATCAGGGGCGCCAACCCAGGCAGCCTTACGATAAACCCGGCGTATGGCGAAAGCCACCCCGTGGCCCAGCGGGTGCGCAACGCAGCCATTGCCATATACAACGACGGGATGGCGGGGACGCCTGCGCCCGCGCCGCTGCTCACGCTGACGGGGAGGCCAAGCGCGGTGGCGGTCTTGGACGAAAACGGGGAATACTACGTGCAGGGAGTGGAAGTGCGCGCCAGCAGCTGGGTAGGCACGGACCCCGCCGCCAGCGGCAACGTGCAGCTCTCTTGGGGCAGCCCGCCGCCGCCAGGCACGATAGTTCTTGACGCAAATGGCGGGGATATCACGTCGTCTCTGGGCGTCCCGGTATTCATTGAAAGCGGCAGGGCGGGGAGGTACGGGTACATAACGATAAAATACCCCGCTTCGGCCATCAACCCCAAAACATTCGTCCCGCCCGCGCTCAATGCGGAAGCGGTAGTGGTAAATGACGGGATCTACACCGCATACGCGGAAACAGGCGGCAGCACCTACCAGCGCTACCTAGTGGAAGGCGACCCGAAAACCGAAGTGAAAGCCACTTTTGTGTCGCAGATACAGTGGAAGCCGGACGAGGACATTACGGACAGGACCGGCCTGCGCATACGAAAACTGCAGGCGGGGACGGAAATGCCGCTTGCGGGCGCAGTGTATGAAGTCCGCGACCCGGAAGGCAGGATGATATACTCAATGGCGACAGGCCCCACGGGGATAATAGACATCCCGCTGCAAACCCCGGGCAACTACACGGTCACGGAGGTCACGCCCCCCATACACCACCTGCTGCCTCAAATCAGGACGCAGCAGGTATCCGTGAGGAACGGGGAGGTTGCCGTGGTCACATTCACGAACGAGCCGTACGGGACGCTCCGCGTGGCAAAACGCGATGCGGCGAACGGCGTACCCCTCGGCGGAGCAACCGTCCGCATCCGCAATATAAAGACAAACACCACGCAGGAAAAAACAACGGACTCGTCAGGCAACGCCGTGTTCAGCCTGCTCCCTGTGGGCGCATACGAGATAGTGGAAATCACAAGCCCGCACGGGTACGCCCTTGACGCTACGGTGCACACCGTCCATGTCGTGCCGCTGAGCGAAGGGGAGACGTCATACGTGCTCACAAACAAAGCCAACCCCGGCTTACGGATAATAAAATTCGACCTGCAGACGATGAAGCCCATCGCCGGAGTGTCATTTGAAGTCTGGCATGACGGCGTGCTCATCGGCAACTATGCCACGAATGCGCTTGGCGAGATCGAGCTTACCGACATGCCCGCCGGGACGTACACCGTGCGCGAGGCCGCGACCGTCGAGCCTTACGTGCTTGACCCGACCGTGCAGTGGACCGAACTGAAGGCCGGGCAGTGGTATATATCCCAACTGCACTTTTTCAACCTCACGAAGCCAGGGATATCCCTTGTCAAGGTTGACAGCGCGACATTCGCGCCCCTTGCAAACGCCAGGTTCAGGGTTTCGCAAGTGGGCGGCCCATATTCCGGCGAGCATATCACGGGCGCAAACGGCGGGATCGACCTTTCCGGGCTGGAACCGGGCGCGTACACGGTGCAGGAACTCACCGCGCCGGACGGGTACTTAATAGACGACGCCACCCGCACCATACAGATAAACGCCGGGGAAAACGCGCAGTTTGTGTTTACGAACACGCGCAAGCCAACTTTGATAATCAACAAATACGACGAACTGACGGGCGAAAGGCTCCCCGGCGCAGAGTTTTCCGTCGCCGGAAAAGGCGGTGCCATCATATGGGAGGGCATGGTTGACGGCAACGCCCAAATCCGCCTCGAAAACCTTGACGTTGGATGGTACACAGTCACCGAGCTTGCCGCGCCGTTCGGATATATCAAGGCGGAACCCAAAGACGTGCTGCTGGGGCCGGGGCAGGTTGTGGAGCTTAAATTCGACAACAGGCCGCGCCCCGCATTGAGGCTCATAAAGGTTGACGAACAGACAAAGCAGCCGCTGGCAGGCGCCATATTCCATGTGCGGAAAACGGAGGACAACACAACGTCCGAGTATATCACGGGCGCAGACGGGACGGTGACGATACACAACCTCGACGAAGCGGTCTACAGCGTCGTGGAAACATCCGCGCCGAAAGGCTACATCCTAGACCCGCAGCACAGGGACATAGAGCTTGAATGGGGCAAGGTAAAGGAATTGGTGTTTACGAACAGGGAAAAACCCGCGCTCGTCATCCTGAAAGTAGACTCCGTGACCACCGGGCCGCTGCAGGGCGCGGAGTTTTCCGTAAAATATAAGGACGGCGCCGTCATCTGGGAGGGGCTGACCGATGAGGACGGCGAAATCAGGCTATATGAGCTGGAGCCTGAATGGTACACCATTACGGAAATCCTGCCGCCCCCCGGCTACCTGGCCGATACCGGCACGAGGGACGTGCTGTTGGAGCCTGACAGGGTGACGCAGATCAAGTTCGACAACACAAGGAAGCCCGTTCTCGTGTTTTTGAAAACGAACGCGCTGACAGGGCTTGGCATACCCGGCGCGACGTTCAGGGTCGAGTACGAAATGCCGGGCGGCGGGCTGCTCAACATAGGGAGCTACAAGACCGGCGCCGACGGGCGCATCATAATCCCGCAGGCGGAACCCGGCTGGTACGTCTTCACCGAGACGCTCCCCGCAAACGGCTTTTCCCTGCCGCAGAACCCCGTTACCCGCATGCATTTCAGCGCGGGGCAGAACGCATACCTGCCTGAGTTTGACGGGCATTACGGCATCGGCGGCGCAGGCGGCGGGCAGGGCACGACGGCAAACCCGCCCTCAACGTCATACAATATCGAACAGCACGGCGGGGGCAGGTACTACGTCCAGGGCGAGGGGTACAACTGGCCGCTGAACTCCGTGGTAATCAAGAAATCCCACGCAATCACGGGGGAGCTCCTGGCGGGCGCGGCTTTTGAACTGTACCGCGCCGACGGGCAGGTGTCGGGGGTCCCCGGCACGGCAATAGGGAGGTATACCACGGATAACTCCGGCATAGTGGTAATTACGGGGCTTGAGCCGGGGTATTACGTCGTAAAAGAGGTGCAGGCCCCGCAGAACTTCCTTATTTCGGAAAACAGCCAGCAAAACGGGTACCTCAAAGCGGACGGGACGACAATACTCGAATTCCCGTTTGCAAACTATCCATACGGAAATCTGCTCATAACAAAAACCGACGCAAGGACAAACGCGCCGCTTTCAGGCGCGAGGTTCAAGGTGACGGATTCAAGCGGCGCGGTGGCGGGAAGCTCAAACGGCGAATTCACGACCAACGGCACAGGGGAGGTACTTATCACGGGACTCAAGCCGGGCGCATACGTCGTGACGGAACTGGCGGCGCCGGAGGGCTACGCCATGGCCGCAGTGCCGCAGACGGTGGATATCGGCACGGACGGAAAAACATATTCCGTGGCATTCACAAACGAACCGCTCGGGTCCCTCGTCATCCGCAAGCTCGACGGTGCGACAAAGGAGCCGCTCGCGGGCGCGGAGTTCATGGTGACAAACGCCGATGGCTCGGTTGTAGGCACAGGCAACGGCATTTTCACGACGGATGCAACGGGCCTGATCGAAATACCAAGGCTCGGCAGGGGAAGCTACGTCGTCCGGGAAACCAAAGCCCCGGACGGCTACGTTTTGGAACAGAATTCGGAGACTATCCACATTGATTATGGGTTGGCATACACACTGACCGTGGAAAACTCAAAAATGAGCGGCGTCCAGATCATAAAAACCGACGCATCGAGCAAGCAGCCCCTGAAAGACGCGCATTTCACCGTATACAAGCAAAGCGGGGAAATCGTCGGGAACTACGTCACCAACGGCGACGGGGTAATCATCATCGACAGGCTTGAGCCGGGATGGTACAAAGCGGCGGAGACGAGGGCGCCGGACGGCTATCTCATTGACGACACGCCGCAGGATTTCGAGATAACGGCGAACCAGTTTATCAGGCTCGTATTTGAAAACGCCCCCATGTCCGGCCTGCTCATAAGAAAGGTGGATGCGGACACGCGCGGCCCATTGGAAGGCGCGGAGTTTACCGTCAGGGCGGCAAGCGGGACCCTTATCGGCATATACCGCTCCGGCACTGACGGCACGGCGTATATACCCGAACTTGAGCCGGGCTGGTACACCGTCACCGAAACGATGCCCCCCGCAGGCTACACGCTCGGCGACAACGTGCAGACGGTGGAGGTAAGGCACACGGGCACGGTGACGGTGGAATTCACGAACAGACAGTTCGGGAGCCTTGTCATCAAGAAGACGGACGAGTTTTCGGGCAATCCGCTTTCAGGCGCGGATTTTACCGTCAGCCACCAGAACGGCGCGTTCGTGGGCGAGTACACGACCGGCAGCGACGGGACGGTCAGCATGCCAAGCGTGGAGCCGGGGTGGTACGTCATTTCCGAAACGCGCGCGCCTGAAGGCTACATACTGGACAGCACGGCAAAGACCGTGGAGGTAAAGCCCGTAGCCCCGAGCGTCGTGACATTTACGAACAAACCCCTCAGCGGCATCCAAATCATAAAGACGGATGCCGTCAGCCACGCCCCTCTCCCCGGCGCCACATTCCTGGTAGAGCGCGCAAACGGGGAGCGTATCGGGACATACAAAACTGACGTTGCGGGAAAAATCATAGTCCCCGATTTGACCGAGGGGGCGTACATTGTCAGCGAAACAATAGCGCCCGACGGGTATATGCTCGACGCCGCACCCCAGACGGTGGTTGTCAGGAGCAACAGGCTGACAACGGCTGAGTTTGTCAACAAACCCCTCAGCGGCATACAGGTCATAAAGACCGACGCCGTCAGCCACGCCCCGCTTGCAGGGGCGACATTCCTTGTGGAACGAGCAAACGGCGAGCGTATCGGGACATATAAAACCGATGTTGCGGGAAAAATCGTCGTGCCTGACTTGACGGAGGGGGCATATATAGTATCAGAAACCATAGCGCCCGATGGGTATATACTCGACGCCGCGCCCCAGACCGTAACCGTCAGGAGCGGCAGGCTGGCCGTTGCGGAGTTCGCCAACAAGCCGCTTGCGGGACTGCAAATAAAGAAGATTGACAGCGCGACGCGGCAGCCGATAGGGGGCGTTTCGTTCAGCGTAAGCAGGATGGGCGGCGGGCTCATAGGCGAGTTCACCACGGGCAGCGACGGGACCGTATTCCTGCCCGGGCTGGAACAGGGATGGTACACCATTGCCGAAACAAAAGCGGCGGAGGGCTACATCATCGACGGCGAACCCCGTAACGTGGAAATCAAATGGGGCAGCCCGGTTTCCATAACCGTGGAAAATACACCGATGAGCGGCCTGCTCATAGTAAAAACGGATGAAATGACCGGGGAGCCACTCGCGGGCGTTGTGTTCGACGTGCGGCGCGCAGACGGGCAGTTCGTGTCGGGCAGCATTTTGGACGGAAACCAGCCGGGCACGGAAGCCAACAGCCCGAACCGCTCAACCTCCCCCAACGGGGATATCACGGGGAGCTATACCACCGACCGGAACGGCAGGATACAGATCAACACGCTCACGGCGGGGCAGTACCACGTCATAGAGCGCAAGGCGCTTGACGGTTACGAGCTTGACACGGACGTACACGCCGTCACGATTACGCCGGGTCAGCTGGCGACGCTCCAGCTGACCAACAGGCAGAAATCGGGGCTGCGGATTCTCAAAATCGACAGCATAAGCAAACAGCCCATTTACAATGTGGAATTCATGGTATTTGACCAATACGGCAAGGTTGTAGGCACATACTACACCGACAACAACGGCGTCATAGACTTTATGGGCATATTGCCGGAGGGAAGGTACACCATCCGCGAAACGCGGGCGGCTGACGGGTACTACCGCGACGACATGCCGCGGACGGTGGAGTTCAAATCCGGGCATGTGACGGAGGTAAGGTGGGAGAATACGCCGCAACTGGCGCAGATACAGATACTCAAGAAATCAGGCGACGATAACGAGGTCAACGGGCTGCCTGCGGGAGCCCCGCTTGCCGGGGCAATATTTGAAGCGTATGAGCATAAATCCGGAAACCTCGCCGACCGGTTCATTTCCGGCAGCAACGGATGGGCCGTGTCAAGGCCACTGCCTTTGGGCAGGTACGTCATAAAGGAGGTCAAGGCGCCGCAATGGTACAAGCTGTCGCCGGAATCGCTGGACGTCGATTTGGAGTTTGCGACGCAGATCATCAAGATGGAGTTCCTGAACTACAGCGCCAATACGGGCGTAACCATCCGCAAAACCGGCCCCGCCGAGGCCATGCCGGGCGACACAATACGGTTCGACATCCGCATCGTGAGGAACGACAGCACGGTTCCCCTGACCGACTTCTACTGGCGCGACACGCTGCCAACGGATGCCGTGAGGCTGACGCGAATCGTCACCGGCACGTACAACCAGAGCCTAAGGTACAAGATTATGGCCACGACCAACAAAGGGGACACGCGGGTCATTGCGGACAACCTTTCGACCACAAGGAACAACGTGATCGACTGTTCAAACGCAAGCCTCGGCCTGCGGAACGACGAATGGGTCACGGGCTTCACGCTCCTGTTCGGGACGGTAAAGGCAGGCTTCGCTCATGTCGAGCAGCCGCAGGTTTTCGCCAGGGTGCTGACGACGCTGCAGAACGGCTACCAGTTTGCAAACAAAGCCGATATCGGGGGCAAGCACGGGAACGAGTGGGTCGTGGGCAATGCCACAAATGTCGTTACGGTATTCAAAAAGCCGGAACCGCTCCCGCGCACGGGCTATTGACCGGAGAAAAAGGTAGCAGCGCTACGTGTGACAGTGCAGCAGAAAAGACAAAGGAGGACGGGAACATGTATAAATTAACGCCTTCACAGGATGAAACCCGGTATGAATTGCCGGACGGCTGCTTTAGCGTATTGCCGTCCACGGGGCAGCTCATATTTATCGTATCCGGAGCAAAAGGCCATCTGCCTGTCAGCCAGTCCGCCAATAAAGTTCTGAACAGGAAGATAGCCAATGCAAGCAACGAACTGTATGGGATAACGCGGGCGCAGGAGGAGGCGATGCTGGCGGGGGCGCTTTCCGGCTGGGACAAGCCCGCCGCGAAGCCATGGATGTACAAACCTGACGGCAGCCCACGGTCCTTGCCGGTGAAAAGTAAGACACATGAACGATAATGAATACGCATAAAGCGAGGTTATTGATATGAGCGGCAACAAAGAAAAACGTATGATCGCGGAGACCGGCTATGAGGTCATACACGCCATCCGCATTGGGGACAGCGAAATACTTATAGCAGAAAACATGGACGAGCCTTTAGGCATATATTATATGAAAGCCGAACATGCGGACAACGGGACCGTCGGGCAGTATGACAGTATTTTTCACAGTTCCGACTATTGCGCCGTCATGGATGCGTTTACCTTCGCCATTGAACGGCAGACTAAAACGATACGCGCCGAAAACGCACAGGAAGGTTTTCAGCACAAGCTAATAACAGAGGGGGAATGCTACCCGCACGACCGCAGCCGGGACATAACGGGTAAGTTAGTGGCGATAAAGGCGGAGGCGCTGCGCCCCGAATACCGGCGCGGCGACAGGCAGCTCGTCTTGGTGCATGGAGGCAGCGGCGCGACGGGCAACTTACGCGGGGGCGCAGTTTTCTGCCACCACCTGAACAACGGGAGGCAGGCGCGGTTCGTGCGGCAGGACGTCATGGGCGAAATCAAGGAGCTGCCCGCATGGGCGGTTGAGCGGCTGACTGAGATAAAAGCCGAAATAGATGGCAACCGCAATCCGGCGCAAATCACCGGTGGGGCAGGGAAAGCCGCAGGGTACACGGTAACTGAGCGCATTCAGGCGGGAAGCAAGCACTTTGCCATGGGGGAGAACCCAGGCTCAACCAGGCCGTTCGCCACATGGCAGTATTTAGAAGGACGCCCCGGACATTGCCACTGGCATTATTTCTCAAACATCCGCAGGGCGCGGATCGACCTGCACGCCCGCGCAAAAAAGGAACGGGTGGACAATGGGGTGGACAAAGCAGGGAAAACCAAATACCGCAACGACGCGAGGTAATGCGTACAAACGGAATGTAGTATTATGAGCGGGAAACATAACGCTGTCTTGGAAGGCTTTATGGAGAAACACCCGCTAAAAACGGAACCGCCGAAAGGCCGTGAAAGTTAAAAAATGACCGAAAGGAGGCGCGCCCCATGGCAAGCAAGTACCGGCTGATCACCGCCCTGTACGAAACAACCATAAAGCAAGTGACCGAAACCCCCGCCGCATGGATGTCATTCCTGCGCTCAGCCTGCAATAACTACAAATGCAGGTTTGACGAGCAGATTCTGATTTACGCGCAGCGCCCCGACGCGGCTGCGGTGCTTGAAATAGGGAAGTGGAACGAACAGTTCGGGCGCTGGGTAAACAAGGGCGCGAAAGGCATAGCCGTCTTCGACGACGGGCATAACGGCAATTACAGGCTGAAGCACTACTTTGACATATCCGACACCCATGGGGGCCGCATTGACCGCCCGGTGCCGGTCTGGATGATGAACGCCCGTTACGAAGCGGAAGTAATAGAAAGCCTGGAAAACTCCTTCGGCGGACTCGACAGCAATGCCACGCTTGCCAACGCCCTCATTTCAGCGGCAAAAACAGCCGCCGGGGACAACATGGCAGACTACCTCACCGGGCTCATGGGCTGCCGTGAGGGTAGTTATTTAGAGGAACTGGACGGCCTGCTCATTGAAGCGGAATACCGCACGGAACTGCAAAACAGCGTGGCGTACATGCTGCTTGCCCGCTGCGGCATCGACCCGGCGCTGTACTTTGAGCGTGAGGATTTCCGGAACATATGGGGCTTCAACACCCTCGGCACCGCGAATGCCCTCGGCATAGCCACGAGCGACATAGCGGAGATGTGCCTGCGGGAGATAGCGACCGCCGTGCTCAATATGCAAAGGCAGGAGCGGAACGGCAATCGCACATTTGCATATATTGAAAGCATGGCGCAAAATGCAGACAACAGGCAAAACGGTGAAAGGGGCGATGAACATGCCGGAAGAGCTGACATACCGGACGGAGGGCGATTACCGGGTGCCGAATCTGGCAGTGCCGGAGGAGCCGCCCATAACCCTTGGCAAATACGCATTGCTCCGAAAGGGGTACCTGAAACAGCACCGCCGCGCCCTGTACCTGAACCTCCTGACGTCGGGGGTGCTGAACGCGCACCTGATGGAAATCGAGGAGGCAGCCAACGGGAGGATGGAACTGGCCGCACGGCAGATGGCGGAGTCGCAGGGGGTGACGGAGGGGCTGAAAGCATCCGACCAGATGAAATGGGCGGGGATGATGAACAGCATCCGGAACTCGGCGGAGGAGATCATACTGCAGGAACTGATTTACACATAAAGCCTTTGCCCACGGAAGCAGAGCAGCAAGATTTCCTAAGCAAAGCGGAGGGATCGGATACAGCCGGATCCCCCGCTTTTTCCATTTCCCAGCAAATCATAGATGAAGTACTGACCAGCGGCGGCAACGGGGCTGACAGCACCCTCCGCATCGCCGCCTATTTCAAAAAAGACCACGGCATTGCCGACAACGCCGATTTCCTGCAACGTGAGTACGGCACAGGCGGCAAGGGCTTTATATTCGGAGGGGGACGCGTGTCCGCCTGGTTTGACAGTAACGGGGTGCATATAGCCGAAGGCGATACAGCGGGGGCCGCAGGCGCAGTCCTTGTCACATGGGAACAGGCCGCGCAACGAATCCGCGGGCTGTTGGACATGGGGCGGTACATGCCCCGGAGCGGTTTGGACAAGATTGACGGGCAGGAATACAAGGAACTGGCAGATGCCATATGGTTCCTGCACCGTGACCGTGCGGACGGCGTTGAGTTCCCCTTTTTGGACGCCGAGCTGTTCAGGCACGGATTTCCCGACGATACGGCGCGTATCGCAGAACTGCTGGCACAGCCGGGGGAACGGCAGAGAATCCATGACGGGCTTACCGGTTTTGCCGACGCCTTTGAGCAAGACCCCAGCTTGCTGCGCTTTCGTGGCAATGACCGCAACTTTAAGGATATCCTGGCCGGCCTTGAGGATTTGCAGCGGGAACAGCTGGCATTTACCGCCGATGAAACCGTATCCACGGCGCGCCCTTCATTCATCACGCAGGACGAGGTAGACCAGCTGCTGATTGGCGGCGGCAGGGTACAGGACGGCAAATTCCGCATATATTCATACTTTCTGCAAAACCGTACCGAAAAAGAAAAAGCCGATTTTCTGAAAAACGAATACGGGACGGGCGGGACGAGCCAGGCCGGTTTCAGGGAAGCCCACGACAGCAAGGGCATATCAGTCAGCCGCGAAAACAACCATATGCCTTACGACAAGCTGGTACTGCCGTGGACTAAGGTTGCAAAGAGGATAGGGGAACTGATTGCGGAAGGCCGCTACATGAGCCAGGGGGAACTTCAGTTTATACCCGAATATGAAAAAGGCATCCTAGCGCGGGGGATCCATTCATTTTATATCAACCAACTAGATGATGTGCCGCGCCCCTACCCGCATGATGCCGGGTACAGCGATGCGGTACAAACCATCCGCCCGCAGCTTGACGAACCCGGGCGCGTAGGGGAGATCCTTGAAAGTATGGAGGAAATCCTCGGCAACACCGCAGATTTTGACCGCAATTATGAAAACATGCGGGAAGCGTTCGACAACCTCACAGCTTACCAAAACGGCACGTTTTCACTGTTCACGCCTGCAAAGCCCGCAGGACGGATGGAAACCGGCGGCGGGCAAGCGGTGGATGGTAGTTTTTATGCCGCAAATGATACCAGCGATAAAGAAGACGCGCAACAGCCAACTACAGCCCCTCAACTGCAAACCGCCCCCTCCCCTACCGCAGACGATAACGTAGAATATGACCTTTCACTTGGCTCAACGGTCTACCTCGGCATTGAGGAATTTGAGATCAACTCCTTTGACTCTGACACCGTGGTGCTGCGGGACGCGGACATGCCACTGTTTACGCAGGAAATGCCGCGCGGCGAGTTTGAGCGAAAGCTGCGGGAGAACAGCCTCAACGACGGGCTTATAAAAGCAGCGCCGGGGCCGCCCGTTACGGAGGATGCGGAATCCGGGCAGTACACCCCAAAACGCGGCGACCGCTATGAGATACAGGGGCGCTTTTTTGTTGTTGATGCAGTGGATTTGAGCCGGGATGAGGTAAGCCTGCGCGACGTTACCTTTGAGGGCAGCACCGGGTTCCCCATATTCCGCAGCGAAAAGCTGGGCTTCATCCGGATGTACGACCCAATCCCGCAGCAACATGGTTATGAAGAAAGGGGAGGGGCTGTCAAAGCGGGGGATGCGCCCGGACAGGCTGAGGTGCCGCCAGGCGATTCCGGCGCATATCCGGACGGGCCGGGGGATGCCGCCCCCCGGCAGGACGGCGGCACGGCATCCCCCGGTGAAATCGCAATAGAAAAAGAGCATATCCCTCAGCCTGGGGAAACCACGCTTACCCCGTCGTGGGAAAAGCCCAAACTACGGAGCCGGACGCAGTCATTTGACCCGCATCCTGAGATACCAATGTCAGAGCGCCATAATTACCGAATAACCGACGACAACCTTGGCGTGGGCGGACAGAAAGCTAAGTACAGAAACAACGCCGAGGCCATCCGTATGCTACAAACGATAGAATCGGAAAACCGCTTCGCCACGCCGGAGGAGCAGGAAACCTTAGCGCGTTATGTCGGCTGGGGCGGCATAGCGCAGGCGTTTGACCCCGATAACCCGTCGTGGTCAGATGAACACGCGGAACTCAAGAACCTGCTGACCCCTGAGGAATACGCAGGCGCGAGGGCAAGCACGCTCAACGCATACTATACAAGCCCTGTCGTTATTAAAGCTATATATAAGGCCGTGGAAAACATGGGGTTCAGGACAGGGAACGTGCTGGAGCCGTCATGCGGGACCGGCAACTTCTTCGGCCTGCTGCCTGAACCCATGAGAGGGAGCAGGCTGTTCGGCGTGGAACTTGACAGCGTTACCGGGCGCATAGCGCGGCAGCTTTACCAAACGTCAAGCATTGCGATACACGGCTTTGAAGCCACCGAGCTGCCAGACAGCTTTTTCGACCTCGCCATAGGAAACGTGCCTTTCGGCGCGTACCATGTGCAGGATAAAAAGTACGACAAGCACAATTTCCACATCCACGACTACTTTTTTGCCAGGGCGCTTGACAAGGTCAGGCCGGGCGGCATCGTCGCTTTCGTCACAAGCATGTACACGCTGGACAAGAAGAACGGCGCCGTAAGAAAGTATATCGCGCAGAGGGCGGAACTGCTCGGCGCAGTAAGGCTACCCAACAACGCATTTTACCGGAACGCCGGCACTGATGTGACCACGGACATTATATTCCTGCAAAAGCGCGACAGGATTATCGACATTGAGCCGGAATGGGTACACCTCGGGCAGTTGGCAGCCAAAGATGGGCAGCCTGAAGCCCCCGTGAATGCTTACTTTGCGGAACACCCGGAGATGATACTCGGCACAATGTCAAACGACGGCGGCGTCAGGATGTACGGGAATGAGAACAGCTTTACCTGCGTGCCGTTCCCCGGCGCAGACCTTTCGGAGCAGCTTGCAGAAGCCATAACCAATATACATGCCGAGATCGCCGAATACGAACGCGCCGGCAATGAGCCGGAGGAAGACGGCGCAATCCCCGCAGACCCGAATGTCCGCAATTTCAGCTACGCCCTTGCGGACGGCAGGATATACTACCGTCAGGATAGCCGCATGATCCCCGTTGAAATGCCTGTCACAGCGCAAAACAGGGTCAGGGGGCTGATCGGGCTGCGGGAATGTGTCCGCAACATTATCGAGTATCAGGCCGGGGGCTACCTGGACAGCGACATCCGCTCGGAGCAGGCCAGGCTGAACCGCCTGTACGACGGTTTTGTAAAGAAATACGGCCTGATAAACTCACGCGGCAACAGCATGGCGTTCGCACAGGACAGCGCCTACTGCCTGCTGTGTTCGCTTGAGGTGCTGGACGAAAACGGGGAGCTGGACCGCAAAGCCGACATATTCACGAAGCGCACCATACGCCCGCACTCCCCCGCCACACGCGTCGACACGGCAAGCGAGGCGCTGGCGGTGTCCTTATCAGAAAAAGCTCGGGTAGACCTTGATTATATGTCAGGGCTTACGGGCATGGACAGGGACGCTATTATACAAGAGCTTGAGGGCATTATATTCCCGGACATTGGAAACCCGGATTCACAGGATAAAACATATGTTACCGCAGATGAATACCTCTCCGGCAATGTCCGCGAAAAGCTGTCGCTCGCAAAGGCGGCGCAGGCCGCTTTGGGCGACGGCTCCCTTGACGTAAGCGTCCGCGCCCTTGAAGCGGCGCTGCCACCGGATCTGACAGCCGCGGAAATATCCGTGCGACTTGGCGCGGTATGGCTGCCGGAGGACGTGGTCCGGGAGTTTATGTACGGGCTTTTGCAGACGCCAAAATGGAAACAGGATGCAATCGGGGTACACTATTCCCATCACACGGGTGCATGGAATGTCAGCGGGAAAAGTGCCGACCATTCCAATATCCATGCGTTCAACACCTACGGCACCAGGCGCGTCAACGCCTACAAAATCATAGAGGACAGCCTGAACCTCCGCGATGTGTGCGTTTTTGACAAAGTTCATAATCCCGACGGGTCGGAAAAGCGCGTCCTTAATAAAAAGGAGACTGCGGTGGCGCAGGCGAAGCAGGAGCTCATCCGTTCCAAATTTGAGGTGTGGGTATGGGAGGACCCCGGGAGGCGCGAAAGGCTTTGCCGCATCTATAACGACAGGTTCAACTCCATCCGCCCCCGCGAGTATGACGGGGCGCACCTCGCATTCCCCGGCATGAACCCGGAAATACTGCTCCGCAAGCACCAGATCGACGCAATAGCCCGTGTCATCTATGGAGGGAACACCCTGCTGGCCCACGAAGTCGGTGCGGGCAAGACATATGAGATGGTTGCCGCTGCGATGGAATTGAAGCGGCTGGGGCTATGCAGCAAGAGCCTGATCGTGGTGCCGAACCATATCACCGAGCAGTGGGCGGGCGAGTTTATGCAGCTGTACCCTTCTGCGGACATACTTGTGGCGACGCGCAAGGACTTTGAAACCAGGAACAGAAAAAAATTCTGCGCACGTATCTCAACCGGCGACTATGACGCCGTGATAATCGGCCACAGCCAGTTCGAGAAGATACCGATGTCGCCGGAACGGCAGGAGAACATGATACAGCGCCAGATTAACGATCTTGTTGACGCCATTGACGAAGCAAAGAGGAACAAGGGCGAAAGGCACACCATAAAGCAGCTTGAGCGTTTGAGAAAATCCCTTGAAACCCGTCTTTCCAAACTGAATGACCAAAGCCGCAAGGATGACGTCGTAACTTTTGAGGAACTCGGCATAGACAGGCTTTTTATTGATGAGTCGCATCATTTTAAAAATCTGATGCTCGTAACTAAGATGCGGAACGTCGGAGGCATAGCGCAGACGGAAGCCCAGAAGTCAAGCGACCTGTTCATGAAGACGCAGTACCTTGACGAGATCACGGGCGGGCGCGGCACGGTTTTCGCATCGGGGACGCCGATCAGCAACTCGATGGTTGAACTGTACACCGTACAACGGTATTTGCAATACGGCTACCTTGTCAGGAACGGGCTGCAGCATTTTGACAGCTGGGCGTCCACTTTCGGGGAGACGGTCACGGCCATTGAGATAGCCCCCGAAGGCACAGGGTACAGGGCCAAGACACGGTTCGCCAGGTTTTACAACCTCCCCGAACTCATGTCCATGTTCAAGATGGTCGCCGACGTACAGACCGCCGACATGCTCGGGCTCCCCGTGCCGCAGGCCAATTTCCATACGGTGGTCATTAAGCCGAGCAAATGGCAGAAAGAGATGGTTACGGAACTGGCGGAGCGCGCCGAGAAGATACGGGGCGGCAGCGTTGACCCCCAGGCCGACAACATGCTGATCGTGACGAACGATGGGCGCAAACTCGCGCTTGACCAGAGGATAGTAAACCCGCTGCTGCCGGATGAGCCGGAGGGCAAGGTTGCCACATGCGCCGGCAACGTATTCCGCATTTGGGAGGAACACCGCGAAAAACGTTTGACGCAGCTTGTGTTTTCCGACCTGTCCACGCCTAAGGAAAAAAGCGCGCCCATCGGGATGAAAGAGGCTGACGGTAAATGGGCCGAAGATGAAATGCAATTCAAGAATGTCTACGTCGATCTGAGGGCCAAGCTGATTGACAAAGGGGTCCCTGCGGGGGAAATCGCGTTTATACACGACGCCGACACCGAGGCAAAGAAAAAAGAGCTTTTCGCAAAAGTGCGCAAAGGGCAGATCCGCGTGTTGATCGGCAGCACGCAGAAGATGGGTGCGGGGACCAACTGCCAGGACCGGCTGATAGCGCTCCACGACCTTGACGTCCCGTGGCGCCCGAGCGACCTCGCGCAGCGGCTTGGCAGGATCGTCCGGCAGGGCAACAAAAACCCCGTGGTGGAGGTATTCAGGTACGTCACCGAAGGCACTTTCGATAGTTACATCTACCAGCTTATCGAGAATAAGCAGAAATTCATCGCGCAGATAATGACAAGCAAGCTGCCCGTCCGCTCCGCCGAGGACGTTGACGAGACCGCTTTGTCGTATTCCGAAATAAAGGCACTGGCGACGGGCAACCCGCTGATCATTGAGAAGTGCCAGCTTGAAATGGACGTGGGCAGGCTGAAAATCCTCCATGCAAGCCATTTGAGCCAAAAATATTCCTTGGAAGACAAAATGCTTAAGGAATACCCGCAGGATATAAAGCGGCTGACGGAGAGGATTGCCGGGTATGCCGCAGACATACTGACGGTGGAACGAAGTACCCCGGCAGGCAGAGACGCTTTCCCGCCCATGAAAATAGGCGGGATTATTTTTGCCGAAAAAGCCGATGCGGGCAAAGCCATCATCGAAGCCTGCAAAGCAATGAGCAGCCCCGATCCAGTGCCTTTGGGCGAATACAGGGGCTTTCAAATGATACTGTCATTTGGCACATATGGGAATGAATATGCCGTTACGCTGTCCGGCGCGCTCAGCCACACGGTTAATCTGGGTACGGACATCCACGGGAACATCACCAGAATCGACAACAGGCTGGAGGGCTTGGTGGAATCGCACTGGCAGCACGAGCGCAAACTATCCGATGTACAGGCGCAAATGGAGGCGGCCAAAGGCGAGCTGGGCCGCCCTTTTCCGCAGGAGCAGGAGTACGCCGATAAATCGGCGCGGCTGAACGAGCTCGACATCCTGCTCAATATGGACGGGAAAGGCAATGAACTTCTCGACATGGAGCCGGACGAGGGCGACATGGGACAGCCGCAGCGCCCGCCGGGACGGGAGCGGTGATGTGCGATACGAATGATTGTACTTTTGCAGTTGGGCCGGGGAGGCGTTATAGTAGCGGCAAACAACACAGGGGGCGATTGCATTATGGGCGCAGGGCTTGATTCCTATTATAACCTCGCAGAGCGCATCGGGGATGCCTTCACGGAAATCGACAGCGACGCCTGCACTGACCTGCGCCACACCGACGGCGGGTACATGGAAATGTGGCGCGAGGCTATAAAGCTGCAAGAGGGTTTTCCCGTTATTGCCACAGCGACGGAGGGCGATGGCGCAATTTCCCTGTCAGCAGAGGAGCACAAGGCGCTTGTGAGGTATCTCCGATTAAAGAACGACATGGAGGAAACTGAGCGTAAACATATCTACTTTCGCGGCCACACGGACAATTACGCCTATCTGAAAAAGATAGGAGCAATATAACCGGGCAACGAAACCCGCAGCAGCGGCGTTGGACGAAAAACCAGCGCCGCCAAAAATATATGGTGTTTTATAAGGTTCAATGATACAATAACTTTGGTTAAAAAGATGCAATTGATCCTACTATTTGATACTTGTGAAAACGATGAAAATCTAAGAAAATGATATTTAAGCTATGTTAAACGATTATACTTCGTAAAGGAGATGCTAACATGATTGTTAATGAGCTAAGAAAATCTAAGAAGATACTAGAATTCTGGTACAATGGTGGCCCACCCAGAGGGGTGGGCTCCAAGTTCTGTAGTAGAGAAATTCGCAGTTGCTAGATTGGATTGGTTGATCGATTTAACTGATTGCTTAGAAATATGGTTTGATATTCGTATGAGCGAAGGAAGGACAGTGCTAGCCTATGCAAATTTAGGTGCTTTAGTTGAGGGTTGGTTAAAACTCTTTTATTGCGCTTTTTATGAAGATTATAAAAATGCACCCAAAACAGATAAGAAGAAAGGTATGATTGAACCAAACAACTTATCATTCGATATGCTTAAACAGTATAGTCGAGAGATTCTTTGGGATGATCAGAATAGCGATATGGAAAAGTGGGTTGAAAGGATACAGAAAAGAAGAAATGCAATACATGCTTTTAATCCGAAAGATATAGGATCACCTTTAGAATTCATAGATGATGTTGAAGTGTATACGAAATTCGTTGGAATGATTGCTTCGAGATTACCAACTCTTGACGAGTAAGTAATTGACTCTCACATTACTCCATATATTCAAACATCCGCTACAATCATTGCTGTCCGGCTAAAAACCGGGCAGCTTTTTATTCGGAAGGGAGCAAAATACAATGACATTAATAACAGAAAACATACCAACCATGTTAAAACAACACCCAAACTGGGTCTGCTGGGGCATCCGCAGCGCGCCGCCTAAAAGCCCATATAACCCTGCAAGCCTGCTTTCAGGAAAACAACGACCCGCAAAAGCAGGTATCAGAGAAACATGGGGCGATTACCATACTGCGGTAAACTGTGTGAAACTAGGGCTTGCACAGGGCATCGGCTACGAATTCGACGGCAGCGGCGTATGCGGCATCGACCTAGACCATGTGGTCAACAAAACCGGGGATCTTACGCCTGAAGCAATGGATATTGTGGATAAACTTGATTCGTATACCGAGCTAAGCCCCAGCGGGACAGGCCTGCACATCCTCGTGCTTGCCCCCGGCGCGGAAATCACGCACCATAGGAAAAAGGATTACTTTCTGGAGATTTACACAGAAGGTCGCTACTTCACCGTAACCGGAATTATCCGTGACGGAAGGAGGTCGATAGAAACCCGGACGACGGAATTACAGGAAGTCCACGATAAATACCTGCTCCCCGCAGTAGCGCGGAAAGCTGATGCAGCCGCGCCAACCATGTCCATACAGGCTACAGGACAAAACTATTTCCTGCGTACCGGCCTTGAGCGCGACAAGGTATTCGCGGCGCTATGGGCCGGCAAGCGCAGCATTGGCAACGAGAGCGCCGACGACATTGCGCTGATGAACAAGCTGGCCTATTGGTGCAACGCCAACCCGGATGCGATGATCAGTGCATTTTTGTCCAGTCCGTACCATGCGCAGAAAGACGGAAGCCACAAAAGAAAATGCCAACGCCCCGACTATCTCCAGAACACGGCAAAAAACGCCTGCGCGACGGTGTACTCGACAGCAGCCGTTGACTTTGACCGCTGGCAGCAGACCCGCAGGAAAGAAAGGAGGGCGGCGCGATAGATACACATTTTTAATCGGGACGGTATGTTGGTTTAATATGCAAATGTTATCCTTGCAATTTGTGAGATAACGCGCTAATATTAAACCAATGATACAATCTAACAAGGTGGTGCGGGTGTGAAATACTATGAACAGCTTTTGAAGCTAGGCTGCTTTACCTGGGGTGAACTGTGCGCCATGGTCGGAAACCCAAACGCTGCTGACTCTCTGGCGCGGAGCTACATGAAGAAGGGGTATGTCCAGAGCGTCAGGCGCGGATTATATGTAGCGGTTGACCTAGCAACCGGGGAATCAGCCGCTAGCAAATTCCGCATAGCCGGTAAGATCACGCCGACGTCCTATGTGTCCCATCATGCCGCATTCGAGTATTACGGCTGTGCAAATCAGGTATCCTATCAAGTTGAGGTATCTTCCGGCACGGCATTCCAAACCTTTGAGTATGCAGGCATCAGCTACGCCCATATAAAATCGCGTATCAGCGGGGGCGTGGTGACGCGCCCCGATGGGGTCCGAATAACCGATGTGGAGCGCACCGTCCTGGACGGCATCAATGACTTTGAGAAAGTAATGGGGCTGGAGGAACTGATTCGGTGCATGGAACTGCTGCCAGCAGTCAAAGGGGAGAAAGCCCTCGCTTACCTCGAAGCGTACGGGAAACAGTTCCTATATCAGAAAGCGGGGTATATACTATGGCATTTCCGGGATATATGGAATCTGGGCGACGGATTCTTCTCCGCCTGCGAGTCGCGTATTGGCAAAAGCAAACGCTACCTGTACAAGCCGCCGATACATGAGAAAATGGGGTATGACCGGCGCTGGCGACTCGTCGTACCGGAGGACTTAATGAAAATAACGAATAAAGGGGTATATTTCGATGCCGACATATGATAAAGCCGTACTGACCGGGCAGGCTCAACGGCTTGGGTTTATAACTGCCCCATTTGAGAAAATGAGCAGGCTGGCCGAAATCCTGCGGTTCCTGAACGAAACGGACGGGTTGCGTGAAGCCCTGGCGCTGAAAGGCGGCACGGCGATAAACCTTACGGTGTTTGACCTTCCGCGGCTGTCGGTTGACATTGATTTAGACTTCGGCGTTAATCTTGACAGGGAAGAAACGCGTGACAAGCGCAATAAAATAAATGACCTGCTGGAACTGTACATGGCTGCGGAGGGGTACGTTAAAAAACAGAAATCCAAACGCACCTATATCCTTGATTCCTACGTATACTCATATACGAACGTGGCGGGGAACTCTGATAACATTAAGGTGGAGATCAATTACTCCTTGCGCGCCCACGTATTCCCCGCAGTTGATTCGGCTTCGCGGATATCTGAAGCGTTTGACCCGTTCGCCATTCGGACTCTTTCACCGATCGAGATATTCGCAAGCAAGATTGTCGCGCTGTCTGACCGTGCCGCCCCCCGCGATTTGTACGACCTGAACAACATGGTGCATCATGGCCTGTTCAACGAAACGGACATTGGCATGCTCCGAAAATGCGCCGTTTTCTACATGGCGGTTGCCGGTGACACAGCGGCAAGGGGCTTGAGTTTTGAGCGCATGGACGATATAACGCCGCATAAAATAAGGACCGGTCTCTCCCCGATGCTACGCCGCGCGGAGCGGTTTGACGTGGAGGCTGCGCGCACCCGCGTCACAGCATTCCTGAATGAACATATGGCGCTGACCGAAAAAGAAGCGGCATTTTTGCAAAATTTCACATCAGGCCGGTACGAACCGCAATTGCTGTTCGAGGACGAGGGGATCGTTAAACGCATTGCAGAACATCCGATGGCGGTGTGGCGGCTCCAGCATATAAGGGGGGGACCGGGGAGCGAGATAGAAAAATAATCAAATCGGCACAACAATGCGCCCGCACAAAAAAAGCGGGCGCCTTTTTTGTGCCTGAAAGGAGGCAAACGGCATGGGGCAGTACGACGTCAGAATCCGGGAAACGCTTGAAATGCTCGTCACGGTGGAAGCGGACAGCATGGCGCAGGCGAAACAGATCGCGGCGCGGGGCTACAAAAACAGCGACTACGTCCTCGACTCCTCCCATTATAAGGGCGTGGTTTTTGAAGCCCTTTATCCGTACGGCAGGGATTCGAGGTAGGGGACGTGAACGGCCATGATTAATTGCGCATATTACCAGCAAGCATCGTGTTTTGGGGACAAAACACCTCTTGCCAGGTGGCTGCGCCCCCTGAAACCCCTGCAATACCCATACACGCATTATCATTCCCGCTTACTACCTGAGTTCGGCATGTCGCATATTATTGGCAATCCAAGAGGAGTGAAGCAAACCATGCAAAACAGGACCATCGAAATAAAGTGCCGTCTGAATCAAAAAGAAGCCGGCGCCCTCAACAAAAGAGTCAAAAAAAGCGGGTTGTCCCGCGAAGCATACATCCGCCACCTGATCGGCGGCTACATCCCCACAGACCTGCCGCCGCCTGATTACCACGCGATGATGAACGAACTGCGCGCCATCGGGGCGAACATGAACCAGATCGCGCAGAAAGCCCATGTGCTGAACGTGATTGACGCGCGCAGGTATGACGAAGCCTTCGCCATGCTGAAGCAAAGCCTTGTCGGAATCGCAGACGCAGTCACGCGGCCACGCAAGATTGAGGCGGAAAAAGCAGGCCTTCCGTTCGGCACCCTAGTTTTGCGGGAAGCGGAACAACCAATGAGCGGAGGCTACGGATAGCATGGCCGTCACGTCGCTCTGGCGGATTAAGGGCGATTTAGGCAGGGTAGTCCGCTACGCGGAAAACGACGAAAAAACGAACAACCCAAACTACCTTGAAGATAAGGGGAATGCGCCGGTGCAGGGGCAATGGCTGACGGATGTAATAAACTACGCCGTCCAGTGCAGAAAAACCCAATGCGCGGACGAAAGCATAGAAGTAAAGCGGCGGTTCGTCACAGGAATAAACTGCATGCCTGAAACAGCCCGCGACGAAATGACGGCCACCAAAGCAAAATTCGGCAAGCCGGGCGGCGTGATAGCATACCACGGATACCAGTCGTTCGCACCTGGCGAAGCCACGCCAGAAATAGCTCATGAAATCGGCGTCAGGCTGGCGCGGCAGCTCTGGGGCGATAATCATGAGGTAGTCGTCGCCACGCATCTTGACAAGGAGAACCACCTCCACAGCCACTTCGTCCTGAACACGGTATCATTCACGGACGGAAAAAAGTTTTACCGCTCCAAACGCGATTATTACGACATGCGAAGGGCATCCGACGCGCTGTGCCGCGAATACGGGCTGTCCGTCATTGAGAATCCGGGGCAAGGCAAAACCAAGCACTACGCAGAGTGGCAGGCGGAGCGGGGCGGGCATCCTACATGGCGCGGCATGGTGAAATCCGACGTGGACACGGCAATCCGGCAGTCCATGACGGAGCGGCAGTTTTTCGACAGCCTCCGCAATATGGGGTATGAGATCAAGGCGGGCAAGGACATATCGGTCAGGCCGCCCGGCAAGGAGCGCTTTGTCAGGCTTGAGCGCAACTTTGGCAGTGATTACGCCATAGAGGGCATACGCAGGCAGATACTGGCGCAGACGCGCCCGGAACGGTTTATCATTCCGGCGGACCCGCAGCCGAATAAGATGAGGTTCGTCGGCACGTTTCACAAGTTCAATAGACGGGCAGGGCTGCGCGCCCTGTATTTTTATTACCTATACCGCATGGGCGCCCTGCCGAAGAAGCGCGCGCCCAACCCAAAGCAGGCGTATTTCCTGTTCCGTGAGGACATCCGCTTCATCCAAAAAATCTCGCAGGAAGCGTGGCTGCTTGCAAGGCACGGCATAGACACTGTGGAACAGCTTATTGGCCATAAAGACGGATTGGTAGGGAGGACAGCCGAGCTGGATGGCCTGCGTAAGCAATTGCGCAACCGAGCGCGGGGTATCCGTGAACCGGACAGATTATCGGCGGCCAAATCCGAAATTGCCGCACTGTCGGAACAAATAGGCAAGCTGCGCCGGGAATCAAGGCTATGCGAAGACATAGAAAAACGATCTGCGGAAATGAGAGACAAGCTGCATCAGGCGCGGGAACATGAAAAATCCGGCAACCAACGTAAAAGGGACAAACATAACGGGAAGGGGAGAGTGAATAATGAGCTACTCAGGTGACGCCGCCGAACAGGTCGTTAAGATGACTCTGGACGGCGCCGAGGTCGCAGCAAGGATTACAGGCAGTGCGGCAAAGGAAATAATCATGTTTTTGATCGCCGCGCTGAAAAAAGGCGACAACGGCAATATGAAACTCAAGGGCAAGGAGCGGTTGACGACCATGCTCAAATCAGGCAAGGCACTGGAGATCATATCGATCAGGGACCGCGACCTTGCCAAGTTCGCTAAAGGCGCGAAAGAATACGGCATTGTCTACTGCGCCCTCCGGAATACGAAGAACAGCCCGGACGGGCTTTGCGACGTCATGGTAAAGGCCGACGACGCGCCAAAAATAAGCCGGCTTGTGGAGCGCTACAACTTTGCCACCGTCGACAGGGCGAAAATCGAAAGCGGAACAATTACGGAGAAACCGGAAAAAGAAACAGGGGCCAAAGCCGAAAGGGCAAAAACCTCCGGCACGGGGCCGGAACCCCCGCATGCCGACGGCACTGAGAAGCTGCTTGACGACCTGCTGGGAAAAAAGGACGGCAAGGCAGCGTCGGACAAACCGGAAACGGGGAAAAACGGGCCGGCGATACCGGAACCGGCCAAAACCGGCAGGGGGCAGGCAGACGGGCACCCTTTAGCCGGCGGGGGCACGGGGAAATCAAATCCGTCCGTGCCTATCTTAGAGAGCAGAAAGAAGCCAGAAAGAGCTACTTCGAGTAAACCGTCCGTGAAGGAGGAGATGCGGGAGCTAAAGGCGGCGCGGAAACAGAAAGAAGCGGAACCCCCGAAACGCGGGAAGCGCGTAGCGGCAGACAAAACGAAGGCGGGCCAGGCCACGATGCATAAACAGCCCCAACGCGGCAAACCCAAACCTACAAAATCGAAAGGATGCAGATAACTATGAACGGATACGACGATATTCTTAGCAACAGCCCGGAAACGGAACAGGGCGAACGGCTTTCCAAAGAGGGATATGCCGCGAAGAAGCAGGAGGAGCGCGAAACAATATATGAGCTTTTGGACAACACCGCGATGGAAGCAGCCGGGGACGGCGGCAGGTTCCGGCAGTACCTTGACGTACAGGCCGCGTTCATCCGCTACAGAGCTGCCAACGCCCTGCTTATACTTGCCCAGAAGCCGGAAGCAACGCAGATCGGCGATTTCAACTACTGGAAAGGCAAGGGCGGTTCCGTCAAAGCGCAGCAAACCGGCTTCTACATCATTGAACCGCAGCAATATACAAAAGGGGACGGCTCGGCGGGGACAGGCTACAATCTAAAAAAGGTGTTCGACATTTCACAGGTGGACACGCGGAACATCAAAGCCGATGAAGGGTCAAAGCACGATGAGCGCCAGCTTCTGAAAGCGCTCATCCATAAAGCCCCGGTCAAGATAACCGGTGTTGATGAGCTGCCGGACGGCATAGGGGCCGCTGCCGACCCGGAGACAGGGGAGATATCCGTCCGCAGGGGCATGGAGTTCAGCGATACGTTCCGCAGCGTCGCACAGGAGCTGGGGTACTGCGAAGCCGACAGGGACGCCGGGAAAATACCCGTCAACCCTTCTTTCGTAGGTTATTGCGCGTCATACATGCTGTGCAAAAAGTACGGGATAGAAACGCGGGCATTTGATTTTGGTGCCGCGCCCGAAGTGTTCAAGGGTATGGGCCCGCAGGGCGTAAAGCAGGAACTGTCGATTATCCGCAGTGCCGCCGACGCCATCGCCGGGCGCATGGAGCGGCAGCTTGGCGCGGCATTGAAAGCGGTTAAAGCGCAGGGGGCGAGATGAAGCGCAGCAGGTTAAAGCAGAGCCTTGCCATGTGCGCGTTCGGGCTGATCCCTGTGTTGTGGGCGGCGCTGCTCACCGCACCGTCAATATCGGGCGGCATCGTCGGGATCATGCGGGGGTTCACGGCGGCTGTGAACGACCCGCTTAATATAGGGTGGCACGGGGACAGCCTGAAAACCGTCCTTGTTTTTACCGCCGCCTATGCAATGGGAATCGGCATATATTTCTCCACCCGGCGCAACACCCGCCCGGGGGAGGAGCACGGCAGCGCCAGATGGGGCGATGCCGCCGCTGTGAACCGCAAGTACGCGGATAGGAGCTTTGCTTGCAACAAGATACTGACGCAACGTGTCCGCATGGGGCTGGACGGCAGGAAGCACAGGCGCAATTTAAACGTGATGGTGGTGGGCGGGTCCGGCAGCGGCAAGACGAGGTTTTACGCAAAGCCTAACGCCATGCAGGCAAACACATCCATGGTAATACTCGACCCGAAAGGGGAGATCACTAGGGACGTAGGACACCTGCTGTCGGAAAGCGGCATGGAGGTCAAGGTCCTGGACCTTATCAACATGTGGCGCAGCCATTGCTACAACCCTTTCGTTTACCTCAAGGAGGACAATGACGTGCAGCGGCTCGTGACTAACCTTTTCAAGTCCACCACGCCCAAAGGCTCGCAGGTGCAGGACCCGTTCTGGGACACGGCTGCATCCATGCTCCTGCTGGCGCTTGTTTTTTACTTGAAGTACGAAGCCCCGCCGGACGAGCAGAACTTCTCAATGGTGATGGAGATGCTGCGCTCCGCCGACGTCCGGGAGGAAGACGAGGGTTTTCAGTCAGTGCTCGACGAATTGTTTGAGCGGCTGGAAATGCGGGACCCCGGCCACATAGCCCTGAAATACTACCGCGACTACCGCAGCGGCTCCGCCAAGACGCTCAAATCCATACAGATCACCCTGGCGGCCCGGCTGGAGAAATTCAACCTTGAAAGCCTCGCGGCTATGACCATAACCGACGAGCTCGGCCTTGACGCGATGGGCGAGAAAAAGACCACGCTGTTTGTCATAATCCCGGACAATGACAGCAGCTTCAACTTCCTTGTCAGCATTTTATACACGCAGCTTTTCCAGCAGCTTTTCTACAGTGCCGACCACAGGCACGGCGGGGCGCTGCCGGTACACGTACATTTTATTATGGATGAGTTTGCCAATGTCAGCCTGCCGGATGATTTCGACAAGATACTGTCCGTCATGCGGTCGCGCGGCGTCTCGGTCAGCATCATCCTGCAGAACATAGCTCAGCTCAAAGCCTTGTTCGAAAAGCAGTGGGAAAGCATCATGGGGAACTGTGATACTTTCCTGTACCTCGGCGGGAACGAGGCATCCACGCACAAGCTTGTCAGCGAATCCTATCTGGGGAAGTCCACAATAGACACCAATACCTACGGCAAGTCCGCCGGCAGGGGAGGCAGTTACAGCACCAATTACCAGATCGCGGGGCGGGAGCTTCTCACCCCGGACGAGGTAAGGATGCTTGACAACCGCTACGCCCTTTTGTTCATCAGGGGTGAGCGCCCCGTGATGGACGAAAAGTTTGACATACTCCGCCACCCCAGAGTGCGCGGCACGGCGGACGGCAGTGCGGGCCCGTTCCGGCATGGCGTCGCCACCCACGCGGTCGCCGCCTCCGTCGGCGCCGATTGGGGCTTTGACCCGGAAAGCCTTCTGGAACATGACGTTTCGGACGGCGATTACGAACTTCTGTCGGAAGAAGACCTTGAAGAACTATTTAGCAATGAGGGGGAAAATACACAATGAATATCAATAAAACCAAAAATAACAAGCAAAAACCATGCAGACGGTTTGAGGCAGGCGGTGCAAAGAAAGGCTTTTTGGCCTGCGCCGCCATTGCGATTGCCGTTAACCTGCTGTCCTGCTTCGGCGTCATGGCGCAGGCGGCGTCGGGCGGTGGAGACCCCGTGGCTGTCATAAACAACCTCAGCGACTTTATATTCGGGCTGATACGCGCCATTGGCCTGATACTGACGGGCTTCGGCATCGTACAGGTCGGCATGTCGCTGAAATCCCACGACCCGTCGCAGAGGGCAAACGGCTTCCTGACGCTTGCGGGCGGGATAGTCATCATGTTCGCAAAGGAAATACTGAGCGTCATCACAGCATAAAACATTACAGATGGGGGCAGGAGGGATCAAATGTCGTCCGGAAACTGGATAATAGATAATCTGAACAACGCCCTGAACACATGGAACGGCAAGCTGGGCGAGATATGGCACTTGCTGACGCAGTCGCCCGAGACTTTCAAGGGCGGCGCGATCTGGGGGGTCATGGTGAACATCCACGGCGCCGTCCAGGCCATCGGGCTCGGGCTTCTGGTATTGTTCTTTACCGTAGGCGTGATGAAAACATTCGGTTCCTTCGCGGACATGAAACGCCCGGAGGTGGCGGTCAAGGTGTTCATACGCTTTGTGCTGGCAAAAGGGGTGGTCACGCACGGCCTTGAGCTGATGATGGCGCTGTTCCGTATCGTGCAGGGCCTGATGTCGGCAATAATGGACGCGGCAGGCTTAGGCAGCAGCACACCCGCCGTATTGCCGCAGGAAATCGTCAATGCAATAAACGACACCGGCTTTTTTGCAAGCATCCCCCTGTGGGCGGTTACGCTGCTGGGCAGCCTGTTCATCACGGTATTGTCGTTCATCATGATAATGAGCGTGTACGGGCGCTTTTTCAGGATATACCTCTACACGGCCATAGCGCCCGTGCCGCTTGCCGCATTCGCAGGGGAGCCGTCGCAGAACGTAGGCAAGGCGTTCATTAAGAGTTATAGCGCCGTCTGCCTTGAGGGCGCCGTCATCGTGCTTGCCTGCATCATATTCTCCGTGTTCGCGTCAAGCCCGCCGGCCATCGACCCCGGCGCGGCGGCGGTCACGCAGGTATGGGGCTACTGCGGTGAGCTGATATTCAACATGCTTGTGCTCGTGGGGGCGGTCAAAATGGCTGACCGCGTCTGCCGCGAGATCACGGGGCTATGACATACGTTAAAGGAAGTGAAAAAATGGAAGTGAAAATAAACCGCGAAATACGCGACTACACCGAAGCCATGTTTTTCGGGCTGTCACTCAGGCAGTTCGTTTTCGCAGTTCTGGCTATTCTTGTCGCCGTTGGCATCTATTTCGGGCTGAAGCCGCACTTCGGCACGGAAACCGTGTCGTGGGCCTGCATCCTCGGCGCGGCCCCGTTCGGCGCCATGGGCTTCGTAAAGTACAACGGCATGACGGCTGAAAGGTTTGTCCGGGCATGGCTGCGCTCTGAGTTCATCGTGCCAAAAAAACTGACGTTCCGGACGGACAATGCCTACTACGATGCGCTGAAGCCCGCGCTTGAAGGGGGGAAACGGGCGTGAAGACTCTGACAAAGCTGTACAGGCAGGACAAGGAGCGGTTCGCCGTCCCTAAAAGCGCGCAGGACGTGATACCAATAAAAGCCATATGGGAAGACGGCATCTTCATGGTTGGCAACAGATACGCGAAGACCTACCGCTTTGAGGACATCAACTACGCCGTCGCGTCAAAAGAGGATCAGGAGGCCATGTTCCTTGAATACTCGGAGCTTCTCAACTCGTTCGACAGCGGCGCGACTTATAAGATTACCATAATCGTCAAAAAGCTGGACAAGGAGGAGTTTAAGAAGTCCATCCTCATACCCATGAAAGGCGACCCGCTTGACACGTACCGTGCCGAGTACAACAAAATACTGCTGGACGAGGCTACAGGCGCAAACGGCTTCGTGCAGATGAAGTACATTACCGTGAGCGTGTTCAAAAAGGGCATAGAGGAGGCCCGAAACTATTTCTCCCGCGTGGGGGCGGACCTGGCTTCCCACCTAAACAGGCTCGGCTCCCGTGCCATCGCGCTTGACGCGGGGGAAAAGCTGGGTATCTTCCGCAGCTTCTTCCAGCCCGGCGAAGATGGCGGCCCCCGGTGGGACATGCGGGACGCCATGCGCAAGGGCCACAGCTTCAAGGACCATATATGCCCGGACACGTTCGAGTTTGAAAAAGACCATTTCATGTTCGGCGGCATGTACGGGCGCGTAGTGTTCCTACGCGACTACGCGAACTTTATAAAGGACAGCATGGTGTCCAAGCTCTGCGACTTCAACAGCAACATGATCCTGAGCATGGACATCATACCCATCCCGACAGACGAGGCCGTGCGCGAAGTGGAGAAACGCGTCCTCGGGGTGGAGACCAACATAACCAACTGGCAGCGGCGGCAGAACAGCAACAACAATTTCAGCGCCGTCATCCCTTACGACATGGAGCTTCAGCGCAAGGAAAGCAAAGAGTTCCTCGATGACCTGACGGCCCGCGACCAGCGCATGATGTTCGCCCTTATGACGGTCGTCCTGACCGCGGACACGAAGGAGCAGCTTGACGGCGACACGGAAACGCTGTTTACCATCGGGAGGCAGAACCTCTGCCAGTTCGCGACGCTGAAGCATCAGCAGATGGACGGGCTCAATACGGCCTTGCCTTACGGCGTACGCAAGATAGACGCACTGCGGACTCTGACCACGGAGAGCGTTGCCGTGTTCATCCCGTTCAGGGTGCAGGAGGTGTCGGACCGGGGCGGTGTCTACTACGGCATCAACGCCATCAGCCACAACATGATCATCTGCAACAAGCAGAACCTCCTGAACCCCAACGCTTTCCGGCTGGGCGTACCCGGTTCGGGGAAATCGATGGGCGCGAAGGCGGAGCTGACGTTTGTCGCAATTACAACGGACGACGACATCCTCTGCTGCGACCCGGAGGGGGAGTACGGCGCATTGGTGGAATCCCTCGGGGGGCAGACCATCCGGATAGCAGCGGGGAGCCATGACCACATAAACGCAATGGACATGGTGGAGGGCTACGGCGACAGCAAGGATCCCGTCATCGACAAGTCGGAGTTTATCCTGTCCCTGTTCGAGCAGCTTGACCGCAACAAAAGCCTGTCTGTGATAGAGAAGGGGATAATAGACAACTGCGTGAGGGCCGTCTATGAAAACCATTATAACGGCGGGCCGCTGCCTACCCTTTGCGTTTTGCAGGACGAACTCAGAAAGCACCGTGACGGGGAGGCGGAGGGGCTGGCGAAATCCCTTGAGCTGTTCACGAACGGGAGCCTCAACGTGTTCGCGCACCCAACCAACGTGGACACCCGGAACCGCATGGTCGTCTACGACATACTTAACCTCGGGAGCCAGCTCAAAACGTTGGGGCTGCTTGTAATCACCGATGCCATGATAAACCGCGTGTCGGAAAACTGGAAAAAGGGGAAGCGGACTCACCTGTTCATCGACGAGTTCCACGTCGTATTCGAAAATGACTACTCAAGCAACTTCTTCTCCTCGGCCTGGCGGCGGTTCAGGAAGCGCAACGCGTACCCGACGGGCATAACCCAGAACGTGGAGTACCTCCTTGATTCCGTCACGGCGCGGACGATGCTCTCCAACAGCGAGTTCATAGTCATGAACAACCAGTCAGCCAGTGACCGCGCAGAGCTTGCAAGGCTCCTCAACATATCCGAGCAGCAGCTTTACTACGTCACCAACGCCGACGCCGGATGCGGTCTGATGCGCATCGGGAACGCCATCGTCCCGTTTTCAAACAAATTCAGCAGAAACATGGCCCCGGCCCTGTATTCCGTCATGACGACCAAGCCTGGGGAGTGAAGCTTCATGAGAGCTGTAAAAACAAGAAACAGGGAAAAAAACATAAAAATCCTCGATAAATCCGTGACGCTTTCCATGCGGATGAAAGATTCATTCATTCGCACCAAGGAACGCGCGAAAGAGCAGGGCGGAGGGGGGAGGGAGCAGCAGGATGGCAGTTCGCCGACTAATTACGCCATCGACATTGTTCAGGAAAAATCGGAGGGCGCGGCGGAGGAAGCTGTGCGCCGTTTTCCAAACCCAAGGAAAAAGGCGGCAGAAAACATGCAGCGCGCTAACGGCCATTTTCAAAAAGCCGTGAGGCAGCACCCCAAAGGTGGCGGGCGCACGGCTGGGGAAGGCCTAAAGGCGGCGTACAAGGCAGAATGCGGCGCGGGCGGTCTGAGGAAAACCGCAAGCCAGGCGCAGAAAGCCACGGTTGAAGCGAAAGAAGCGGTCAGGGGCGCGAAGCAGACGTTGAAACAAGTCCGGATTGAGGGGCGGCAGGCTATGCGCGTGGTCAGGCAGGGGATAAAGCTTGAGCGCAGGGCGGCCAAAACAAACCCGGGGAGGGTCATTAAGGGCAACCTGCCGCGTTCCGGCTTGCCGGATGCGAAAGGGATAAACATAGTGCGCGGCAGGGCGATAAGTCAAAATGCAAAGCCCGCGTCAGGCGCAAAGCCGTTCAAAATGCCTGCCGTCAACATGCCGAAAAACGTATCCGGCGCATCCGGGGCAATGGGTGCCGATACAGTGCGGGGTACGGTGGCATATCGGAAAGCAAATCCCGCGACAGGCGCAAAGCCGTTAAATATGCGTATTGGCAGCATACCGGAAAGCGGTTCCGGCATTTACGGTGCAAAAGGCGCCGATGCCGCACGGGGCGTACCTGCAAACCCAAAGGCGACTCATGCGTTAAGCACGAAGCCGCCTGATAATCCTGTCAGCAAAACTGTAAATAGCAGTTTGCCACGCCCCAGGTATTTGTTCAAGGCAGCCCCCGCCCCCGATAATGCCGCCGGAGCCGCCAAGTCAACGGGGAAACCGGCCAGGGGCGTTGATACAGCGTCAAAAGGGTTTAAGGATACCGCAAAAGGCACGGTCAAAACAGCGGGGAAAAATGTTAAGACAGCAGAACGGTCCGCGAAAGATGCATTGAAAACGGCGCGGCAGTCCGCAAAGTCGGCGCAGAAAACCGCGCAGGCGGCGGCGAAAAGTGCAAAAGCGGCTGAAAAAGCCGCCCGCGCCTCAGCCAAAGCCGCCGCAAAGGCTGCGAAGGCCGCCGCTAAAGCGGTTGCGGTTATGGTAAAAGCCGCTATTGCCGCAATTAAGGGCCTTGTTGCCGCTATAGCGGCGGGCGGCTGGGTAGCAGTGCTGATAATCCTGATCATCAGCATGATCGCCATGTTTGCCGGATCAGTCTTTGGTATTTTCTTTTCAAGGGAGCCGGATACGGGCACGGGACAAACGATAAATGGCGTCATTGCGGATATTGACAATGAGTACATGGCGCAGATCGACGGACTTAGGTCTTCGGTCGCACATGACCTCTTGGACATGTCCGGGGCGAGGGCGGCATGGAAGCAGGTGCTTGCCGTCTATACCGTAAGGACGGTGTCCGACCCGGACAACCCGATGGAAGTAGCCACGGTGAACGATGAAAAGGCCGCCATCCTCCGCGTGGTTTTCTGGGATATGAACGCGGTATCATACACGCTTGATATGATAGACGTGGAGGAGGACGTGTTCGACGGAGATGGCCTGCCCACGGGAGAAACCGTCACCATCACAAAAACCGTCCTGCGGATCACAGTCTCCCATAAGACGGTTGACGAAATGGCGGCATTGTACGGCTTTAACGATGAACAAAAGGAATGGCTTTGGGAACTGCTGAAGCCTGAGTATCATGGCATGTGGAACGCCTTGCTTTACGGAATAACATCCGTCGGAGACGGTTCCATGATAGAGGTTGCCATAACGCAGCTCGGCAACATTGGCGGCGATCCTTACTGGAGGTGGTACGGATTCCCGAGCCGCGTTCCGTGGTGCGCTATATTCGCATCATGGGTCGCTGAACAGTGCGGCTTCATCGAAGCGGGGGTTTATCCGATGTTCTCATACTGCCCCACCGGGGAGCAGTTGTTCAAAGACCGCGGTCAATGGAGGGATGGCACATATACGCCATCGCCCGGTGACATCATCTTCTTCGATTGGGAGCCTGACGGGACGACTGACCATGTGGGGATCGTCGAGAGCATATCAGATGGAAAGGTCAACACGATTGAAGGCAACTCCAGCGATTCAGTCCGCAGGCGGTCATATGATATTGGTAGTGTCAAGATTTATGGGTATGGGGTGCTGGCGTATACAACCCATTGAACTTATGCGATTGCGAACGGTGGGAGAAGCTTAATCTAATCTTCTTCCACTGGCTCTCTCATCCATTTGTATTAAGTGGCTGTTATTACTGTAAAAGTCAAGCAATGTAGGCATTATTTTACCTTTATCGTACAAGCAAAAGGCTGTTTCTTTCAGTCGTGTATAACTGATTGCATTTTCTTACTTTATAAATATTACAGAAGCTGGATATAAGGCGAAGCTGTAATACTTCCAATAATACACATGAGTAATTTGAGTCCTTCACATATGAAAACCGTTTTATCTTTGATATATTAACTTCGTATATAGTCTTGCTTTCAGAAAATGAGAAGTAAAACATAGGTTATCAAACAATAAATGCTCCGCGATGTTGCGGATTGCGAATACGAACCGGAGGAAGCACAGAAATGAACATAAGAACAGATCTTTTTGAAACTGTGCCGATACCAAAGGCAGTAATGAGGTTTTCGTTGCCTATGGTGTTGGGTATGCTTGTCACGGTTGTGTATATCGTCGTCGATACGTTTTTTGTTGCGCAGACAGGCGACCCGAATCAAGTCGCGGCAGTTACGATCTGTATGCCCGTTTTCATGCTGTGCATGGCGCTTGGCAATCTATTCGGAGTTGGCGGCGCATCATATATCTCCCGTTTGCTTGGCGAGAAGGAATACGCCAAAGCTAAACGAGCATCGGCATTTGCCTTCTACTCTAGCGTGGCGCTAGGATTGTTCGCAACCATAGTGTTGTTCGCATTGATGAATGCAATTCTGCCGATGATTGGTACGACTCCACTTACCGAAACATTCTCGCGACAATATTTGCAATGGATTGCAGCAGGCGCTCCATTCATTGTACTCAGTTTTGCGATGGGGCAGCTTGTGCGCGCAGTGGGGGCTGCGAAAGAAGCCATGATAGGAATGGTGGCTGGCACATTGATCAACATCGTCCTTGACCCGATTATGATACTCGCTTTGGATATGGGTGTGGTGGGGGCAGCTGTTGCGACGGTCATAGCTAACATAGCAAGCGTCATCTACTTTGTTGTGGTGATTGCGGTCAAAGGTTATGGCCTTTCCATAAATCCGCGCGATTTTACGTTGGACGGAACGATCGTCCGCAGCATTCTTGCAATAGGCGTACCATCTACGCTAGCGGAATTATTGATGAGCGCGTCACAGGTTGTTTTCAACTTTTTCGGAGCAAGGCACGGGGAGACATTCCTTGCAGCGTTTGGCATTGCTAACGTGGTTATAATGCTGCCCGTTATGATAGTAATGGGGTTGTCGCGCGGTGTACAGCCGCTGATTGGATACACCTATACAGCCCGGTTGCATACCCGGTTACGCGGGGCTTTGAAATTCACGTTTTCCGTGGGAACTGCCGTTGCGGTTTTGCTAACGATCGCAGTTTATATGTTCGGAAAGGACATTGTTTCGATGTTTATGGAGGACGCATCAGTCGCCCCGCAGGGCTGGTTAATTATCCAGCGGATTGCGTGGTCGATGCCAATATTCGGACTTTTGTTTGTGCCTACCATGGTATTTCAAGCGTTAGGCAAAGCAAAGGAGGCTATGATACTATCCATAGCGCGACAGGGTATTGTGTACTTGCCAATTTTGCTGGTATTCAACTACGTATTTGGACGCGACGGGCTTATCTTCGCGTTCCCAGCTGCGGACACCATTTCAACTCTGATTGGTGTCATCTTGTTTCTGCCTGTATTGAAAGAGATTAAGCGCAAGAACCGATTATAGATATGGTCATTTTTCGGTTGCGTTTCTTTGTTGCATGAGATAAAATGAGAGCGCAATTATCAAGCGGAGGTGAGCGATATGGCAAAAGACTATTCCGTGCAAGGAACAACTAAACTACAGCGCGAAAAATATGCAGATGAGGCGTTGGCCCTGTCCACATTGGATGCGCCTCCGCCGAGTGAGGAAACGATGGACTTGGTTCGCGAGTACATTGCCGGCGAACGTGAGATTGCCGAAATTCTGGAAATGACCATCGTTCGATATAGGATGGATACCGCAAATGCATGATCCATACCTATATGATGATGTGCCTGTACTAAAAAACTTGCTTGGGATAAAAGATGCGGTTTCACTTGAGCGCGCAGAAGCGGACATTGCTTTTTTGCGGCTCTACATTGTTGATGAAGCGGTACAGGGTGAGGTTTTTGACTTGTCCCGTCTGCTTGCGATTCATAAGCACATCTTCGGTGACATATTCGAGTGGGCGGGGACAATCCGCACAATCCAGATGGTCAAAGGCGAACGCGTCCTCGGCGGCGATACCGTCCGATATTCACAGCCGGATGATATTGAGCGAGACTGCACCGCTGTTTTGGAAAAGTTGAATGACACGGATTGGACAGCGCTCGGTGTCCGCGAAACCGCCGAGGCCTTCACAAAACTGATTGCCGAACTATGGCAGGTTCATCCATTCCGCGAGGGCAACACCCGGACGGTTATGACATTTGCAACGCAATTTGCGGAAGCAAATGGGTTTCGCATGGACAAAACCTTACTGAAGGATAGCGCTGCCTATGTCCGCGATGCTCTCGTAAAAGCATCGGATGGTCAGTATTCTGAGTATGATTACCTTGTAACAATCATTGAAGACTCGATACGGCGCGGATGACGAAACCGGTATTTGAAACTTACTCAAAACTAATCATAAATGACTAACTCTAACGTTCAATTCATGCTTCATAGAGTAGGCAATCCAAGAACTCTCCACAGGCTGACACCGTGTAACTCACGGCATATATCCTAATCGTGTTACTCTACACGACAATCTCAATGCTTTCTCGCAATTCTCAATAAGAGGCGGCTTGGTTTTCGCCTATGCGATACTCGTCTGTTGCCGAAACCACTGCAAGGATATGTCAGTAAACCTAGTTTCAATTTTTGTAACTCTCCTTTCTTTTAATTCTATAATTATGGCTTGGATACGGGATTTAGGACAAGCAGAACGTCAAGTAACTCACTATTTCATATAATTGCTTCTTTTTCCTCGCGTTTTCATGCTGCCTGATAGTCGTGCGGTGTTTTATAGCCGTTTGTTTCGTGTAGCCGATACCTCTTGTAGTAGACTTCGATGTACCAGAAGATTGCTCGTTTCGCATCCTCGCGCGTACGGAAGCGTTTGTCGTTAAGCCACTCCTGTTTCAGTTTGCCCCAGAAACTCTCCATCGGGGCGTTGTCCCAACAGTTCC
>Ga0099364_10000464_pt1 | contig 42443 bp, 42 predicted proteins | sample TergutTh196P3_FD_73070 | JGI IMG/M metagenome (GOLD analysis project Ga0099364, IMG submission 73070) | Microcerotermes parvus P3 segment gut microbial communities from Pointe-Noire, Republic of the Congo - Th196 P3 | ecosystem: Host-associated > Arthropoda: Insects > Digestive system > Gut ...
CCGCGAAAATCCGCGTTCCATGCCTTTAAATCCATGCAATACGAGCAGTACGTGTTCCGTTAGTTTTGAATGAAAGCGAGAAAAAATCCGCGAAAATCCGTTAAATCCGCGAAAATCCGCGTTCCATGCCTTTAAATCCATGCAATACGAGCAGTACGTGTTCCGTTAGTTTTGAATGAAAGCGAGAAAAAATCCGCGAAAATCCGTTAAATCCGCGAAAATCCGCGTTCCATAAATCGAGCCATAAAAATGCTACTCATATCAAGATTACAATTCCGCAAGGGGTTTATTATAAAGCTCCATAAACTCCTCACCAGTTATCGTTTCCTTATTAAACAAATATTCGGCGATTTCGTTTAGCTTGTCCTTGTTTTCTGCCAATAGCTCCAGCGCCCTTGCGTAACAGCCCTCGATTATTGCGCGTACCTCGCTGTCTAGCTCCGCACCTGTTTGCTCGGACACATTTAGCACGGTGCGTGCATCGAGATAGCGGTTTTGCACGCTTTCCAGCCCCATCATGCCGAATTTTTCGCTCATGCCGTACATGCTTACCATGGAACGCGCCATGGACGTGGCTTTTTCTATGTCGTTGCTTGCGCCCGTTGTTTTTGTGTCAAATTGAATTTCCTCGGCGGCGCGCCCTGCCATCAAAACCACTATTTCGGCGAGCATTTCGTCCTTGGAGTGCATGAATTTTTCTTCCTCGGGGGCGGCGAGTACATAACCAAGCGAGCCTTTCGTCCGCGGCACTATGGTAATTTTTTCCACTGGCTTCGCGTCCTTTTGCACGGTACGCGCAAGCGCGTGGCCTACCTCGTGATATGCCACTATACGCTTTTCTTTTTCCGTCATTATGCGGTCTTTTTTCTCTTTACCTGCGATTACTACCTCTACGGCTTCGAGCAAGTCCTCCTGCAACACCTCCGCGCGTTTCATGCGAACGGCGTGAAGCGCGGCCTCGTTAATCATGTTTGCCAAGTCCGCGCCAGCCGCGCCAGGCGTAATCATGGCTATACGCCGCAGGTCAACCGTTTCCGATATTTTGACCTTTTTTGCGTGAACATTCAAAATATCAACGCGCCCTTTTAGGTCGGGCAGCTCTACATTTATTCTGCGGTCGAAACGCCCTGGGCGAAGCAACGCCTTGTCCAAAATCTCGGGGCGGTTTGTCGCACCGAGAATTACAACGCCATTAGACGAATCGAAGCCGTCCATTTCTGCCAAAAGCTGGTTAAGCGTTTGCTCGCGTTCGTCGTTTGAATTTAGCTGATTGTCGCGGCTTTTTCCAATCGCGTCTATCTCGTCAATAAAAATAATACATGGCGATTGCTGGCTGGCTTGCTTGAACAAATCCCTTACGCGTGACGCGCCGACCCCCACAAACATTTCGACAAAATCTGAGCCAGACAGCGAGAAAAACACAACGCCCGCCTCGCCTGCCACAGCCTTGGCAAGCAGGGTTTTTCCTGTACCCGGCGGCCCGACAAGCAACGCGCCCTTTGGCTGTGTCGCGCCGATTTCGGCGTATTTTTCGGGATTATGCAGAAAGTCCACGATTTCTGTCAAGCTATCCTTGGCTTCCTCCTGCCCTGCCACGTCCTCGAACGTAACGCCCGTTTTCTTTTCCATATATACCTTGGCGTTGCTCTGCCCTATGGACATAAAGCCGCCGCGGCCGCCGCCGCCCATGATTCCGCCCATCGTATGCCGAAAAAATATGACAATAAACACAATAAACAGCACAGGCACAAAAATCTGCGAAAAAATAAACTGCCACGTAGTGGTGACAATAGGCGCGAAATACTCAACGCCGTGTTCCTGTAGCATAGCGCGAAGCTCTGGGTCGGGCATACGGCCAGTGTATAGCTCTATGCTTTTTGGTTTTTTGTCGGGTTCTTGGGTTGAGTGGGTTGATTGGTCGGATTGGGTGGATTCGCTGTCTTGTTCGGCTTGTCCACTCTGTGCTTCGCCGTCTGGTTCGGCTCGTCCGCTTTGTACTTCGGTTTGTCCGTTCTGTACTTCGCCGTCTTGTTCGCCGCGTTCGGCTTGTTCGGCTTGTGCTTCGCCGTCCTGTTCCTCTGGAAACAACGTAATCAATAGCCTGTCCGACTTAACCTCTACACGCTCAACTCGACCTTCTTCGAGATAATTTACAAACTCGCTGTACATGATTAGCTGGTCGTCTTTCTTGAAAAACGTACCATATAGCATATTGCCCAGCGTAATAATAGAAAGCACAACAAGAACAAGCGTAACTCCGTTTGATAGGCGCGGATTAGGCGGCGGAATTTTACGCTCTTTTTTATCGTCTTTTTTGTTGTCTTTCTTGTTCTCTTTTTTGTCGGTTTTTTTGTTTTCGTCCAAGGTTTTATCTCCTAATGTATGACATTCTCAAAGCCTACGCCGCACTGTCAACATAATCAACTATTGCGACTTCCTTAATTATATCTTCTAATCTGTCAACAATGTTCTCTAATTTCTGCACAACCTCGCCAGTAAAATACGCCTCGCCGCATTGCTTGCAGATATGAGCAGGGACATTCTTTATAATAATAACACATTTTTCGAGCGTTGCCGCATGAATTTTGGTTTTTTCTTCTGTTTCGCCATTGCAATAAAAGCAAGTCATGTTAAACTCCTGCCTTTCTCGTTTTATAATCACGTTCCCATTTATCAAGTGTTGGGTAATATACTGTTATTATAGATAAATTGCCTCCACCTATGCCCGCAACCACATGTATTGGATTATCTTTAATCAACGCCAACACCAAGCAAGCGGGGTGAGGATACGCACTGGGGTACTGTTCTATTATCTCACCATTCATAATACACGCGACCACATCTGCACGTTTTATACTGCGTTCTCGCAAACGCAACATTGAATGCTCCGTCCAAACATCTTTATCCACAGACAACAGCAATTGCAAATCATGGATATTTATCTTATCTAGCATACCCTCTAAATCCCTGCCATCTCATCAAAGCTACCCCTCAAAGCCGCATACAACCCCACATAAACAGGATACCTCTTATCATACTCGTCCGCATTCTCCTCATTCGGCGTAAAGGTCTGCGTAATTTTAATAAGCTCCGCACACGCTTCTTCTACGTTCCTATACGCGCCTGCGCCTACCATAGCGAGAATAGCCGCGCCGAATGCGGGGCCTTCGTCTGACTGCATTTTTTCTACTCTTAGGCGCAGAATATCTGCGATAATCTGACACCACAACGCGCTTTTCGCGCCGCCGCCGATTATACGCGCGGTGGTGACGCTCGCGCCGAGCGCGTTCACACGCGTAAGAATATCACGCAGGCTAAACGCCACGCCCTCTAGCACGGCCTGGCTCATGTCGGCGCGCGTGGTCGTCATGTTCATTCCCACGAACGCGCCGCGTGCGTAGGGGTTGTTGTGCGGCGTGCGTTCGCCCGAAAGATACGGCAGGTAATATACGGGATTTTTGCCGATTTTGTCGATATTTTCTTGTTCGGCGGAATAATCGGTCGCGGCTAGAATTTCCTCTGTCCACCATTTGTGCGAGCCTGCCGCGGCAAGGGTAACTCCCATAAAATGGTATCGCCCCGTAGCGTGACAAAACGAATGAATAGCGGCTGGCGAGGTGTCTACCGCAAAATTGTCAGAAGCGACAAAAAGCACGCCCGACGTACCAAGCGAAACGGAACACATTCCCGCGGAAACAATGCCCGAGCCGACCGCGCCGACAGCCTGGTCGCCGCCGCCTATTACCACCTTTGTATCGCAGGAAAGCCCTGTTTCCGCCGCCGCCGTGGGCGACACTGTGCCTACCGCTTCATAGGAATGAAATAGCCGCGGCAATTGTTCCTGCGTTATTCCTGCGATTTCCAGTATTTTTTGCGACCATTCCTGCTTTTTCACATCAAGCATAAGCATACCCGAAGCGTCTGAATAATCTGTAGCAAAAACGCTCGACAACTTGTACGCTATATAGTCCTTGGGCAGCATGATTTTTTTTACTTTTTTGAAAATTTCTGGCTCGTTTGCTTTTACCCATAATATTTTCGGCAGGGTAAAGCCAGTAAGCGCGATATTTGCGGCATTTTCCAAAAGAACCTCGCGCCCGACCTCGTTATTTAAAAAATCACATTGCTTAATTGTGCGTTGGTCATTCCAAAGTATTGCCCTGCGTAGCACGTTATCATTCTCGTCCAGCAGGACAAGGCCGTGCATTTGGCCGCTAAAGCTAACGGCGGCGACTTCTACGCCTGCGGTGATTTCGCGCAGGCCGTCGGCGGTTTGTTGCCACCAGTCCTCTGGGGCTTGCTCGCTCCTGCCGTCGTCGTACATATACAGCGGATAATCGAGGGAAACGGTGCGTAGGACGCGCCCCCCATTGTCAACCAAAATTATTTTTACAGCAGAAGTACCGATGTCAATGCCGACTGTAAGCATAGGGCTTCACCTCGTAGTTTTTGGATAGGCTTGGGAATGATAAGAAAATTATAACTAACTTACTTACAAAAAGCAAATTTGAAAAATTTATAGTCCTGTGTTACAATAAATTCAATTTTGCACGGAGAGGAGAAAACCTAATGAACAGAAAGCGTATTTTTGCGTTTGTCCTTTGTGTAGCCCTATTTGGCGCGTTGGCGACCTCTGTATATGCGGGTGGTCGTGCAGGTGGTCAGCGTAGAGGGCAACAATGGCGGGTGCAAGCAATGGCAGACCAAGCCGAGCCAGCGGACGTAGCCGAAGCAGTAGGCGCGTACGGCTGTGGCGGTGCTTGCGGCAATCAGTGCGGTCAAGGTGCGAATTGGCACGCCGAAACAGACGAATATGCCGCCCATTGCGGCTTTAGCTGTGCCGATTTTGGGCATGAGGAAGCCGCCCAAGTGCCGCCTATGCGTCGTATGTGCGGTCGTGGTCGGGGACAAGGGCGTGCTGGGTGCTGTGCTGTTTCGGAAATGTAGTATAGTGTTGTACGGTGTTGTATAGTTTGTTGCACGGTTAAAAAACAGGGCTGTTTGTTTCTGCTTTATTGTGGGAATGGACAGCCTTTTTGGTGGACGTATTTTGATGGCATAATGGAACGCGGATTTGGGGGGAGTTAAAGGAAATGGAACGCGGATTTGGGGGGAGTTAAAGGAAATGGAACGCGGATTTTCGCGGATTTGGCGGATTTTCGCGGATTTTTTCCGTGTAAATTAACTGCAACGGAATAGAAGTTTTATCCATGTAAATTAAAGGTAATGGGGCGCGGATTTTGCGGATTCGTTCGTGGGAAATCCGCAATCCATGCTTTAAAAAACACGCCCGATAAAATCCGCGTAAATCTGCGTAAATCCGTTAAATCCGCGTTTAATGCTTTTTTAATTCTGCGTTATATTGTCTGCCATGCCACGCTCCCTCTGTGCCTCTGTGCCTCTGTGTGAAAAAATCTTTTAACTAAAGAATGGGAGTTATACGCTTTACCTACGTTCATTATTTGTCAAAAAGATTTTCACACAGGAGTTCGCACAGAGGCACAAAGCCGAGGGAGCGTAGCACGGCAGAAACGAAACGCAGGTTCAAGTATTGCGTTTGCTGTAGGGACTTGCAAGGTTTTTTGTAGGGGACGGATTTATCCGTCCCGAGGTATGCACGCTCGTCAATTCGGGGCAGGCAACGTCCATTAACGCAGAGCGAGGTAATCTCGGGACGGATAAATCCGTCCCCTACAAAAGCCGTTACCGTGGATTTTCCCACTAGCCAATCCGCAAAATCCGTGAAAATCCGTTAAATCCGCGTTCCGCTACCTTTAATTCACATGGATAAAATTTGTATTCCATTGCCGTTAAATTTGTAACGAATCCCACTTTAAATTGTCTTATGTACGACAGTGAAAAATCCCACCATGAAAAATCGCCGCAGGCGAGCCAAAGGAGGTGATGCCTAGTGGATTTTGACGAGCTATACAACGCTTACGCCAAAGATGTCTATCGTTATGTTTTTTCGTTGTGCCGAAACAGGCACACCGCCGAGGACATAACCAGCGAGGCCTTTCTAAGCGCGTTAAAATCGCTCGACAAATTTAAGGGCGGGTGCAATATACGCGTGTGGCTGTGCCAGATTGCAAAAAACGCGTTCTTAAATCGGGCGAAAAAAGGCAAATTTTCCGCCGAAATGCCCGACGAATTGCCGTCTGGCGAAAACTTTGAAATTAGACTGCTCGACAAGGCGCAGGCCTTTGAAATCCACAAAACTCTACGCCTTTTGGACGAGCCGTATAAGGAGGTTTTTTCGCTTAGAATCTTTGCGGAATTGTCCTTTGCGGAAATAGGCGAGCTTTTCCAGAAATCGGAAAGCTGGGCGAGGGTGACGTTTCACCGCGCGAAAAATAAAATTCGGGAGGTAATTGAAAATGGTTGATTGTGCGACAATCCGCGACCTGCTTCCGCTTTATGTGGACGGCATTTTGAGCCAGGAAAGCAAGGCGTTAATTAGCGGACATTTGGCGACATGCGAGGACTGTAAGGCGGAGCTTGACAAAATGCAAAGCGAGCTTGTCAAGCTGCCGTCTAATGACGGCGGTAAGTTTGACGGCGGTAAGTTTGACGTGCTTAGAACGATAAAAAAGAAGCTGTTTCGACAAAAGGTGCTTGTGGCGTTGGGGGCGTGTGCCGTTACTCTCGCGCTGGTTTTTGGGGCGATTTACGGCGTTTTTCACCACAGCAAGCCAATCGAGCCGCTTGAATATACTAACGGCTTTGTTAATGTTATGGCTACGCCGCTTGATATAACCCTATTGTTTGACAGAGATTTTTATAGTTCAAATTCTACAAGCAGAATAATTGACATAGACGGAACAAAAACAGAGGTTACGTTCATTTATATAAGCGGAACGCTGTTTACAAGGTGGTGGCCGCGTGACAGGGGCGCGTATGCGATTAGGTTCGGTTATTCCGAGGATAACGCGCCGCTTCCTGTCGAAATATATTATTTAATCGCGCCCTTTGGCGATTGGTTTGGTATGAGTGATGAGGATTTTTACGAGCAACGGCATAATGGGGCTATGATTTGGAGTGGAGTGGTGGAGGTGCCTTAGTCTAGGACAGGTCTATTCATCTAGCATAAGCGGCTTTTCCTTTGCCCTGCGTTTCAGCTCTGCGAGCTGTTCTCTTTCGATTTGGGCAATACCCTTTTCGGGTGTCGGTAAATCCTCGGGCATTGTACCGCCAACACGTTTAATAGCTGTGCGAACCTCGTTTCCGACTATGTTATGCACCTTATTTGCTTCGGCGGCGGTACTGATTTTATCACGCTTTAGTTTTTCCTCCGTCTGCGAAATACGGAAAAGATTTGCGATTAGCTCCGTGCTTCCCATAAAATCAAGGATTTTATCTCTGACATCAAGCCCTTTTCTTTCGTGAATATCTTCAACCGTAAGCCCACCATACAGCCCGACATAGCCAGCGTTTTGGAAAATCGCAAATTCCTCGTTGGTTATTACGCCCGAATCCCGAGCGGCTTCGGCAAGCAGTTGATTCCACTGCCTTACATCTCCCCGAACAACAAGCCGCCGACTGTCCTCGTCAAGCTGATTGAACCTATCTCTTACTTCTTGGCGATATGTTTGAATGGCAAAATATGTCTGCCCGAGTGCAATTACTTCCTTTCGAGGGTCGGCGTTTTGCACAATTAGATAACAAGCGTAACGTGACAATTCGTAGTCTTTCACGTTTTTATCTGCACCCGAGCCGATTTTGACCATTTTCCTGACCTCGGGAAAATGGTCGAGGAGTTCACGTCCGCTAATTTTGCAAGCGACCTTTGCTTTGTCGATAACCCTCGAAAAATTTTCCCATTTATTGTAATCCAAGGCAGGAGCAAGCTGCCTCGCAGACCAAAACTCGCTTCCGTCACTGCGAATTTGCTTTATGTCCTCAAAACGCTTGTGTTCCTTTGCTTGCAGGTCGCTCATAACCCTCACCGCTTCCGCGTATCACTCTTAGGAATCCTCGAAACATGATTAAACAAATACCTATCGCTCTGCCCTGTAACCTTAAAGCTACCGCTACGCGTGTAGCTACACGCCGTTTTTTCGGCGCGTACAGTCTTTAATTTCCTGCGAATAAGTAGCATTATCGCGCCCGCGACCGCCGCGCCGACCAACAAGCATACAAAAAATTCCATTACACGCCCACCTCCACAAGAACTAAAAATCCGCCATACAAAACAGCCGTAAGCACAACCGTAAGTATAACAAGCCACCGCCAAAAAATGCCCCAATCCGTGGGCAAATCGCCCACAAACTTGCCTGTTTGCCCGTTCATAGCAAACAGAAAATTCTTGTCGCGCCACGTAGCGGAAAGCACCCAAACAGGCAGCAGGGCGTATTTTACCTCGCTTTTTTTCAAATGCACGTTACGCTGTTCGGGAATAACCATTGTGTAGCCAGTCACGGTTTTGCGAAAGGCGGCCTCGGCGCTTGCGCGTATGCGTTCGTTGGCGCGCTCGACACATTGCTTTTCCGTAAAATCGAATTTGTCGGCGAGATAGCCCGCAAGGAATGCGGTCTGAAATTCCTTTGCTTGGGAAATATCAAACGGCTCGATTGATTCCATCAAGTCGTCGTCCATTTTTAAAGACGCGTCAACGGGAACGGCGTTGAACGCCATTTCTCCCTGCCGCGTAACGCTGTAGGTACGCGTTTCCGTATAATGGTAACGCGAATCCGACCAGTAGCGTTTTTTTATGGCCTTGTATCGCATATCCGCACTTACCTCCGCGTCAAATAGCCAAAACGGAACATACAAGCCCTTTATTTCCTCTAGCCTTTGTGCGGTTTTAAAGCATTTTGGCAATAGCTTTTTACTGCTCAAATGCGCCAGCAGGGCTTGCTTTGCGGCGGCCTTGTCCAGCTTAAACGGCACGACCAAGTCCGGCCTTGCGCCGCCAGAGAGCTGCCCCTTTATTATTACAGGGTTGGCGCAATAGGGACAGCTTGTGGCGGAGGTCGTCTGCTCCGTGATAATTTCGCCTGCGCAGGTGTTGCACAAATACACGGACATGCCCTCTTGCTCGCCCGCCGTCCATTCAAGGTCGTTGTGCGTAGCCCATTCTATTTCCTGCGGCTCGTCCTTTAGCGATTCGTCCAAGTCCTTTAACGCCTCTACGTCAAATTCCGAATCGCAAAACGGGCATTTCATTTGTTGTGTATTAGGCTCAAATTCGATTGCGCCGTGGCAGTTCGGGCATTTGTATTCCATTAGGGTTTGCATGGGAAGCTCCTAGCTTTGTTTAATCACGACCAGTCAATATCGTTATGGGAAATGGTTTCACCGCGGGCGTATTCCTCATGGGCGATTGATATATCTCTCAAATCCTCGTCTGTGGCGATATAATCGGGCAAAAATCTTTTTGCGACTTCCAGAATTAAGGATTTTTCCGTATCGTCCAATTCACGGACTACGTTCTGTATTTGCAAGGCTAAATCCATATAATCATGCTCCCTTATAAATGCTTCCCCTTGGGGAAATCTTCTCAATAAAAATCTGCTCGTTGCTTATCCAAGAAAATATTACCCTAAAATCGCCTATACGTAGTCTAAGCGATTTTTTTGAACCCTCAAGGGGTCGTATGTCCCCTTGAGGGATTTTTTCGATTCCAATTTTTAATCTTTGCTTTGTTATACTGTCTAATCCGCTTAAATATTTAACAGCTTTCTTAGAATACTCTGGCGGTAGCTTTTGCTCCTGTGTTCTCATAACCAAACCCTACCCCCGCTGTTTTCCACAGCCTTGACAAAAACGCCCTGTATTCCTTGCACCGCACGCACAAGCCCAGTCACCCTCGGGCTTTGCCGTACCGCAGCCTTGACAGAAACGCCCTGTATTCCTTGCACCGCACGCACAAGCCCAGTCACCCTCGGGCTTTGCCGCACCACAACCTTGACAAAAACGCCCTGTATTTCTTGTACCGCAAGCGCAAGCCCAATCGTCCGCAGACGCAGACTGCGGCGCGGCGCTTTGCGTGGGATTATTTATGTTATTATTCATATTAGCTTGGTTCATATTGAACAGATTTTGTGCGTTTATGCCCCCTGCCTGCTGTGCCATGCCAAGCCCCATAAAGCCCATCATTGCGCCGCCCTCGTTTGCGGCGGCAATTTGCATTGCCTCTGCTTGCGCGTTTACGAGTGCCGCGCCCGCCATGCCAGGGTCGCGCATGACCGCCTTGCGTTGCAGGTTGCGAATCATTTCCTCGTCCTCTTTGGGCGCGGCGAGGGAATTTATAGCAATCGAAACCACCGAAAGCCCGCGGTTTTCGCTCCATTGCCCCGAAAGAATCTGATTTAGCGCGTCGGACAGCTCCATTGTGTGCGAGGGAATCGCGCTGTAGCGTAGCCCCATAGCCGAAAGCCGCCCGAACGCGGGCTGTAGCGCGTTCAAAAACTCGCTCCGCAGCTGGTTTTCGATTTGCTCGCGTTTATATTCCTGCTCCACGTTTCCGCAAACATTTTGGTAAAAAAGCATGGGATTTGTCATTTTAAAGGAATACATGCCGTTACAGCGTAGCGTTATGTCAATGTCCAGCCCGATATTTGTATCCACTACCCTAAACGGAATAGGCGTAGCCGTGCCGAATTTATTATTTTTCAGCTCGCGAACATTAAAATAATACACGCGCTGGTCTTTGGCGGTATCGCCGCCGTGAGCAAAACGCCGCCCCGCCGTCTTAAACGTCTGCACAATGCTTTCGCCCAGCGAGCCTGCAAAAATGCTAGGCTCGGACGACTGTGTCCATGTATACTGCCCTGGCTCGGCACAAACGTCCATGATTTGCCCCTGCTCCACAATCATCATGCACTGTCCGTCCGCCACGGCTATTCCGCTTCCGTTAGAAATAATATTTTCCTTGCCCTTGTTAGACTGCCTTTTTGAATCGTGCCGCCTTTTGCCCTTGGTGACAAGTATTGTTTCGGGCATTGCGTCCTGGTAGAAAAATTCCAGCCACTGGTCGGATATTGTGCCTCCTATGGCATCTAGCCCTGCTTTTATTAAGCCCATGTAGGTGTCCTCCTTTTTTATGGTTATTTCATTGTTTTTCTGACAAATCAAGCGATTCCTTAACCATCTCTAAGGCTTGCTTGGCATATTTAAGGGCTAATTTAGCATCAGCCTCTGTCCATGTGGTCACAAAATCGGGGTAGCGGGATATGGTGGCATAGCTTGTCATTTGCCTTGCCGTTCGTGTGTCCATTTGAATTGACGGCTCGTATTTAACACATTCGTTTACCAATATTCCGATATTATGCGTTTTGGGAATTTCCATATCGTGGTATGCCAAGATAGCCTTTAACGCTTTTTCAGCCGATTGCTGGCAATTATAGCAAATTCTTTCCATATGCTTGGGCCAAAATTTGCTCTCTATATCAACGGCAAAGTCATAATCATTTTGTGCAAATTTCAGCCATTCCCTTGCTTCTGCCAAATTAGGCATGTAGCACCCTGCCCTCTCTCTTAATTGTATATTGCAATCTGGACTTGATTTTTGAGTATTCTTCAAATTCATCAAAGGTGTATAGCAGAACATCAAACGGCAGAGGGAAGTCACCTCTTATGGAGCAGGCTATATCGACACTCATATCGCTCCTGCTTTCGGTAATCTTGGGAACTAGCACACAAATATCTAAATCGCTATCCTTTGAGTAGTCGCCCCTTGCATAAGAGCCGAACAAAATAACCTGACTATCGGAATATTTTCCTTTTATGGAAAATGCTATTTCTTCTAGCAATTCCTCTAAGGATTGCTCCAAGTATTCGCCCTTGTAGGTTTGCACCCTTGTCATTTATTCACGCCCTTTCCTTACCTTGCACACCATTATACCACAACAACCACAAATATTGTAAATCCCCCACCCCACTCCCAAAACTTACATGCACACATTTTCCCCTCTAGCGTTTATAATTGCACAGTAGCAAGAATGGAACAAGAACGGAACAAGAATAGAGGGGGGACGACCATGGACTTTAAAAAGCATAAAAATATTCTCGGCGTGGTTGGAATTATCACCGCCGTTGTACTTATCCTGTACGCCTCGTACCTTAGCGAGCGCGTTGAGCCAGAGTTTATGGAATATGCGGCGTTTGTCGAGGCGGTGGGCGGAGGCAGTGTAGAATCCGCAACCGTTGGCGAGGGGGCGTTCCTTTCGTTTCGGTTAAAGGACGGCGAAACATTATACCACACAAATAATCCGCGCCGCGCCGATTTGACAGAATTTTTGCTGCTTGAGGGCGTTTCTGTTACCGAAAGCTCCCAAACGGCGGTCAATTTGTTGCAAATAGGCTTTTCCATTGCGTTGGTGGCGGGCGTTTTCCTTTTTGTACAGGGGAAAAACAGCGCGGTCAAGGCGGGCGGAGTGCTTAGTCCAGTGACAGTTACTGGAAGCTGTGAGAAGCTGTGCGGCTTTGAGAATGTCGCAGGCAATCTCGAAGCAAAGGAAAGCGTGCAGGATATAGTCGATTATTTGCGTGAGCCAGAGAAATTTACACGCTACGGCGCGAGAATGCCGCGCGGTATTTTGTTCCACGGCAAGCCTGGCACAGGAAAGACCCTCATGGCGCGGGCTATGGCAGGCGAGGCAGGCGTGCCTTTTTATGCGGTAAGCGGCTCGGACTTTGTGCAAATGTATGTAGGCGTAGGCGCGGCGCGTGTGCGCGATTTGTTCAAAAAAGCGCGCGAAGCAGGCCGCGGCGTAATTTTTATAGACGAAATAGATGCGCTGGGAAAAAAACGCAGTGACGGCATAAACGGCAACGACGAACGCGAGCAGACCCTTAACGCGCTTTTGACGGAAATGCAGGGCTTTTCCGAGGGCGCGGGAATAGTCGTAGTAGCGGCGACAAACCGCCCCGACACCTTGGACGAGGCGTTAATGCGGCCAGGGCGTTTCGACCGCCGTGTCGAAATCGGGCTTCCCGACATAAACGCACGCAAGGAAATTCTCAAGCTACACGCGGAGGGCAAGCCCCTAAACAATATAGACCTAGAACAGCTCGCGCATGACACCGTGTACTTTAGCGGCGCAATGCTAGAGGGCTTGTTAAACGACGCGGCAATAAACGCGGCGCGGCGCGGCGGCGACGATATTTCCGCGGACGACATAAATTCTGCGTACTATACCGCTTTAGCAGGCAGTGAAAAAAAGGAACGAAGCCATATACGCCAAAAGGAGCGCGAAATAACCGCGTGGCACGAATCGGGTCACGCGCTGACGGCGATTTTAACCAGCCCCGAAAACCGCGTAGCCAAGGTAACAATTATTCCGTCAACGAGCGGCGCGGGCGGCTTTTGTGTAAATATTCCGCCAGAGCGAATGTACTACACCAAGCAAGAGCTACGCGAGCAAATAATGGTAGCGTTGGCAGGCCGCTGTGCGGAACAGCTGCGTTTTGGCGAGGATTATGTAACCACAGGCGCGTCAAACGACATAGAAAAAGCCACCACCACAGCCATGCAATATATAACAAAATTCGGCATGGGCGCAGGAATCGCCGACCGTACCCTGCTTAAAGACGAACGCCGCGTAGCCGAGGAATGTAACGAGCTGATAAACGACTTGTACGGTCAAACGCTTAGGCTTTTGGAGGGGAATGAGGGTAGGCTGAGGGCGTTGGCTGAGGAGCTTTTGGATAAGGAAACGCTTGATGGTCGTAGGGTTTTGGAAGTGATTGGCTATCAAAACGACAACAAAACCACAACAACATAAACACACATAACCCCAACCAACCCCGCCGCATTAAATAACATAGCCATATACTTCCCCATACCGTCCATAAGAGCCACGAGCCTATTATCCGCCACAGGCTGCAAAAAGGCGGCGGCAAGGCGATAAATAAACGAAAACACGAACATTTTTAATAAAGGCGAGGCAAGGCTAAAGCAAAGCACAATCACCAACGCGACCAGCACGCCGCTGCGCGCGGCTTGGCTAAAATTGACTACGGTGTCCACCGCCGCGGTAAAGGCGTTGCCGACTACTGGCACCGCGCCTACTACGCTCCGCGAGGTTTTTAACGCGAGGTTGGAGATAATCGGCGAGCTTATTTTTTGTAGCGTAAGCAGGAACGCAAACGCCGTCAGGCTTCCTTTGAGCGACCACGAAGCGATTTTTTGCAAAAGCTCGGACAGCTTTTTCAGCTTGTGCTTGTCAGGCGCGACCTGCCCTGCAATGTCAAGCCCTGCCGAGGCAAGCACGAGGGGGATAAACATACTGGAAACAAGCCACGTCAAGCCCTGCATGGCAAAAAACAGCGTGGGGTGAAAGCCCGCCGCGCCCACAAAATTGCCGCTTACGGCAATCACGCCCACCATAAGCGGAATAGCCGCCAGCATAACCGCATTTACCAGCGAAATTAGCCCGTTTAAGATTTCCACCACCATATAAAAGGAAGAAACAGCAAGCAATACCGCCATTAGAAAAATTACATAAAAGCCTGTTTCGCCTGCCGATTTGTTTTTGAACGCTTCGGTCAAGCAGCCCATCAACGCGCCGAGAATGGCAATAATAACCAACTGGCGTAGCAGCTGTCCGTTGGCTAAAAATTCCGCAAAAATAATGTCGCTCACCGCAGACAAAACGCCGCTAAGCGAAAAATCAATTTGCCCGCTAATGGCGTTATGCACCAAGTCCGCAAAGCGCGCCCTTGGCATGTCCAAAACGGAGGTGTCGTAACGCTCCAGCCCGATTATTTCTATTATATCTTCCGCTAATTCGTACGTCATGGCAACAGCCCCGTCACGATTCGCACAATGTCAATGATTACAGGAAACGCAAGTATTAAAATAATCACTCGCGCCGCTAGGTCGATTTTTGCGGCTATGGCTGTTTCGTTAGCGTCATTGCATACGCTTGTCCCAAACTCGGCGATATACGCCACGCCGATTACACGAAGCGCAAGGCTCGTGTACTGACCTGCGCCGTCCGCAAGCTCGCCCAAATAGCGTGCAAAGCCCAAGGCCTCCGCCAGCAAGGGCAAAATCGCAATAAAAATAAGCACTCCAGCCCCAAGCGAAACAAGCATAGCAAGCGCGGAATTGTAATTCTTGATAAGAAGCGCAAGCACCATGGCTAATATACCGAAAATTACTATTTGAAATATTCCCATGGCTATAACTCAAACATAGTACGCAAATGCGCGAACAAGTCGGCAATATGCCCCACTATCCAAAACAAAACAAGCACAATGCCTGCGATTGTTACCATGGTGGCCTGCTCGTCACGCCCACCGTTTTTTAAAACCTGGTTAAGCACCGTAACCAAAATTCCTACCGCCGCTATTTGGAAAAGTAAGCTGATGTCCATATGTGAATCCCTCCTACCACAGCACTACCGCAATTAGTAACCCACCAATTATCCCCAGACTTCGATACATTTTTTTATTCTTGTCCGACTGCTTTTGCAACGTAGCCGCCTTCTCGTCAATATACCTTACGGCGTATTCTATGGCGTTTTTTTGCATTTGCTTATCTAGGTATCCGATTGTTTTACCAAAATCGTCCAGTACCGCCCTGTCCTCGGCGGCTATGAAAATTTTGCCTGTGTCTATAGCGTTTCGCCACAGCTGGTACGCTGTTTCGCCCTCGCTGTTTGCCAAGGCGTGCGAAAAGCTCGCAAACACGCCGCTTATGCCTAGCCCAGTGCGTTTCGCTATGTTGCCGCACGCCTCAGACAGCGTAGCGCGCATGTATTCTATTTCCGAGGAAAGAATTAGCAACGCCTTTTTAAATTCCAATAAATCCTGCACCCGAAAGCTCTCCTTGGCGGAAAAATAGACCCCAAAGCCAACAGAGCCAGTCATAATCAAAATCGTGCCGATTAGCTTAAACATTTGCCACCTCCGTCATATACCTGCGGTACGCCGTGATTTTTGTCCAAAACAACAAAGCGTTCAAACACTCCGCGCGCGATTATTTTTCCAAGCAAGGGGCTTTGCGCGACATCGTCAAGGGCGCGGCCATGTGCGGTACACAATAGCCTTATGCCTGCGTTTAGCACGGATTCCACGGCTCGCGCGTCCTGCTCGCCGCCTAGCTCGTCCACCGCAATCACCTCAGGCGACATTCCACGCAAAAGCATAAGCATCGCCGCCGCCTTGGGGCAGCCGTCTATTATATCTGTGCGAATCCCCACGTCGTTTTGCGGAATCCCTCTGAAACAGCCAGCGATTTCCGAACGCTCGTCCGCAAGCCCCACCGTTATTCCGCCGTCCGAAATTTGTCGTACAATGTCGCGTAGCAGGGTCGTTTTCCCATAAGCTGGCGGCGAAATTAGCATAGTATGCAGCAAGCCGCCGCCGTTTAGAATTTTCGGCAATACAGGGTCGGCACAGCCCTTTACGCTATGCGCCACACGAATATTTATTGTACTGATATACCGCCACGCGCTTACTGCGCCGTTTTCGATTACAGGCTGGCCGGAAACGCCCACCCTATGCCCGCCAGGCAGAGTGATATAGCCTGCCGAAAGCTCCGCCTCAAAGGCATAAAACGAATAGCGGCTAATCCGCTCCATAGTTTCCTTTATATCCTCAAACGCAGGCCGAAAATCGGGGAAAAAGTCATGTCCGCCCATTCTAATTAGCATAGGCTTTCCCGCCCGCAGACGTATTTCCGAAACGCGGCTAAACTCGTCGCCGCTTATGGTGTCTAGCCACGGCGCGACCCCTGCGCCCAGGAATGTGCGGATATTTTCTTTTGTTGTCATGGAGATTCTCCTTTGCGTTGGCTTGCAGTGGTTGTCTTGCACTGGTTGTCTTAAAATATATGACAAGCTGTGGGATAATATGTATTGCTTGTAGAATGGAAAATGGTCGTGGGTATTGTACGGCGATTTGATTTTAGGGATAATACGGTAATCGTGATTTTGTCGTTCATTCGTTTGTCGTTCATTCGTTTGTCGTGTAGGTCAGTTGTAGGGGACGGATTTATCCGTCCCGAGGTATGCACGCTCGTCAATTCGGGGCAGGCAACGTCCATTAACGCAGAGCGAAGTAATCTCGGGACGGATAAATCCGTCCCCTACGAAAGCGTGCGGATTTTGGCGTTCGTGATTTTGCCGTTTATGCGTTTGTCGTTCATTCGTTTGTCCTTCATTCGTTTGGCGTTCGTGATTTTGACGTTCATGCGTTTGTCATGGGGTACTTGTAGGGGACGGATTTATCCGTCCCGAGGCTATCTCGCTCCAAATTGACAGGACGTTACCCACCCCAAATTGACGAACGTGCGAACCTCGGGACGGATAAATCCGTCCCCTACGAAAACCCCTCGCAAATTTTGCGAACTGGTAATTGTTGTCTTAAATCAAATTGCCGTGTGCGTATCGCTTGAAATGCACTAGCTAATATGTAATAATGAATTTATGGAGGTGCTTGAAATGGCTGAAACTATCAATGTGACGATTAGGCTCGATAGAGAGGTTAAGGAACAAACGGAGCTAGACCGCAGAATCGCCGATATTGAAGCGGGCAGAGCTACGTTCGTTGTTAAGACTATGGAGGAGCTAGAGGCGATGGCTAAGTAAAGGAGTGGCTAAATATGACACAAGTAGCAAGATTATTTTATGAAGAAGCAACGGAAAAACGCAGTATTGAAATTGCTAAAAAAATGTTGATTGCAGGGGAACCCATGCGCCGTATAATGGAATACACAGATTTAAGTATCGAAGAACTCGAAAAATTACAATCCGAGCTTGCTTTAATTCCTGCATAGGTTTTGTCTTTTATTGATATAAGAAGCCATTGCTTTAAATTTTTAACATTCCCATGATATACTTATTGTATTATGCGTGTATTTTTAATCACCCGATTCTATTCGTAGTGGCCTTACTGTATAACGATGGCGACCTTTTTTTGTTTTTTCTGAATGAAACGTCACTTTTAGAGAGTTTTTTCCAATAACCAAGAGTTCCTGCCTAACCATACTTAAAATGCTCTCTTGTATATAACGTGATTCAGTGTATAGCAATTCCCCAGTATCTGATATAAGTATGTTGCCATAATTAACTTGCTTCTTTTTATTTTCTTTCCTCCAAATAATAATATCTTTGAGAGAAAATATTCTATCATTATCCAAATAATCTCTAACATGAGTATAGTCCTCTAAAATTTCTACACGTTCTAAAATTTCCTTAAACTTAGGCGTGTCCTCGTCAATTGAAGAAAGGCGCTTGTCAGTATCAAAATATTCTAGCTTGATATAGTCAGGTTCTTTGTATTCCTCAATAACACCTTTTGTGATTGCTTTTGTAACGGAATCCAAGAAGATTTTTTTATCGGGGATACGTATTTCCCACATTTCATTATTTCGTATATTCCATAAAACACCAACCTCAAGCTCCAATGCACACATATAGCAAGCACACTGTAAAAAGTGTTTATTCTCTAATCCCGAAACAAATTTAAGTTCGTATACTTTATTATCTTTTACAACATCTGCAAGCCCTACTGCCAAGAAAGAACCCTTTTCTTTGCTAAATGGTATGCGACATTTTTTTTGAACATCTTCTTCTTCATTGAATATTTCTTTTAATCTGTTGATAATCTTTCCCTTGTTGATTTCGCAAACAAAAGGTTTCTCAACCTGCGTTCTGTAGCGATTTTGTTCAGTTTGGATAGAGGCTAAAAATAATATTTTTTCATTAAGCGAAGTAAGGTTTTTATACTTTTCCAGCAAATTCTTGAAACTTCTACCAGATTCTCTTTCTAATATTATTTTAAGCTCTACATCTTTATCTATATTGTATTTGTGAAAAAATACAGCTTCTGAATATATGCCAATACAAGGCGAAAGGTCTATTAAATTGTCAGTAGTATCAATACCAATCTCTAAATGGTCGTTTGCATTGCTGATTGGTTTACGCTCTAATAGGTCAAAACATTCGCCAGTGTGTTCTTGCGTAAAATCGAACATTTCAGATATATTTACATCTTTAAAATCAGTATTTGTTTCGACTTCTTCTGATAATGTTTTTTCGCTTATACGTTCTTCATCGTTATGCACAAATATTATTTTTTCTTTACCCCGACTTGCCGCTACGCAAAAGATATTACGTAAAATGCGATATTTTTGATTAGCCATCTTTATGCGTGTTTGCCAATAAGATTCCGTAAAATCAAAAACTATACAAAATCTACGTTCAAGCCCCTTGCTTCCATCAAATGTCGTAAACACGGCAACGCTTTCACTCGGTTTAGAGCTTCCGCTATCTTCGTCAGAAATACTCGAATAAAGCGTTTTCTTGTTAAATTTTTGAGGGTACCTTTCCTCAACTTCATTCTGTACCCTAGTTCGTATGCCCTTCTTGCCACCTAAGCATAAAATATCTCTTGTTTCACATTCACCTAAAAAAGAAACTACCTCGCTTTCTGACATTATCTCTACTTTACATTTTTCATTCACTCCAACAATCTCTTTATTCCAAATCCTCCCTAAAAGTTCTGCGTGTTCTGCATTAAGTCTAAAGCACTGTGTAAATTTCAACTTTTTATACTTTCCCAAAAATTCAACAATGAAATCAGGTACATATAAAGTTGTTTTATCATATATTTTTTGTTCCATATCGCCTACGGCTATAATTTGCATTTTCGGGTTTTTATCCTTTATTATATAAAGCATTTCTTTCACTTCCTGCTCAATGTCTTGGTATTCGTCAATTATCAATATATCAAAAGGAGTAAAATCTGGCTTCTGCTTATTAAATTCTTTAATAAGCATTGACACTCCAATTTTATTAGATTTATCAATCGCATTTAAAGCAAATCCGTGATAATTTGTAACCGTAACATTTTCACTTTTAATCTTAGATTGAGCATCTAGCTTTAATAGCTTATTATACGTTAAGTATAAAATATTTGATTCCTGTAGTAATGGATTGCAACAAAGATGTTGAATAGCAGTTGTTTTGCCGCTCCCAATACACGCATCAACTAGGATATTGTTACCTTTGATTGCTAGGTCAATAAAGTTTTCTTGCTCTTTGGATAGATTGATTCCCACGTAAACCACCCATTCATGCGACATACATAACTTGTATTTTGTCGCTAACTTTCACTGTAATTGAGAAATGTACATTATCAAAATAAAATTTTAGCCTCAATATACCATAGTTATCCATAACCTGTCAAAAAAAATTGCTCTTGACACTAATCCAAGGGGATTAGTGAAGTATTTGCGATTATTTATATCACTACAAAAACCATTGCTTTGAATTTTTAACATTCCCATGATATACTAATAAAAAACTTTACAGGCGACCCTTTCGGGTTAGCCTATACTAGGAGAACCTACATGGACGAAATCTCAAAAATCAAGGGCATAGACATAACCGAGGAAATGCAAAAATCCTATCTGGATTATGCCATGAGCGTAATCGTAGCCCGCGCGCTGCCCGACGTGCGGGACGGGCTAAAGCCCGTACACAGGCGTATATTGTACGCCATGAGCGAGCTTAACCTATCGCCTGGCAGCGCGTACAAAAAGTCCGCGCGCATTGTGGGCGATACCATGGGTAAATACCACCCGCACGGCGATTCCTCTATTTATGACGCTATGGTTCGTATGGCGCAGGACTTTTCTATGCGCTATGTACTCGTAGACGGCCACGGCAACTTCGGCTCTATGGACGGCGACGCGGCGGCGGCGCATCGTTATACCGAGGCGCGGCTTTCGCGGCTTTCTATGGAAATGCTTACCGATATAGAAAAGGACACGGTCGATTTTACGCCAAACTATGACGAGCAGTTTAACGAGCCTACAGTGCTTCCCTCGCGCTTCCCCAATTTGCTTGTAAACGGCTCCTCGGGCATAGCGGTGGGAATGTCTACCAATATTCCGCCGCACAACCTCACTGACGTAATCACCGCCGTTTTGAGAAGAATAAGCGACATGCGCGAGGGCGTGGACACGCCGATTAAGGACTTAATCGACATAGTGAAAGCCCCCGACTATCCTACTGGCGGCTCTATTCTTGGTACGGAAAGTATCAGGGAGGCGTACCGCACAGGCCGCGGAAAGGTAATACTTCGCGCGGACGCTATTATCGAGCCGCTTCCTAGACAAGCAGGACGGGAACAAATTCGCGTTACTGCCATTCCTTACCAAGTAAATAAAGCCAACCTCGTCATAAAAATGGCGGAGCTTGTAAAAAACAAAAAAATAGACGGCATTACCGATATTAGGGACGAAACAAACCGCAAGGGCGTTCGCATAATAATAGAGCTACGCAAGGACGCTAACGCCAACGTAGTGCTTAACCAGCTTTACAAGCTGTCGCCATTGCAGGAAAGCCACGGAATAAACATGCTCGCGCTTGTGAAAAACGAGCCGAAAACGCTAAATTTACTGGAAATGGTGCAGTATTATATCGAACACCAGCAGGAGGTAATCACACGCCGTACAAGGTTTGAGCTTGCCAAGGCGGAAAAACGCGCCCACATAGTAGAGGGCTTGCTAAAAGCCCTTGACCACGTTGACGATATTATCGCGCTGTTGCGTTCTCACAGTGACGAGGACGATGTTATGCCCATTCTCATGGAGCGGTACGACCTATCTGAAATTCAAGTACGCGCAATCCTAGACCTACGCTGGCGCGCGTTGCTAAAGCTCGCTAGAGCCAAGCTAGAGGACGAATACAATAATTTACAGGAGCTAATCGCCGAGCTAAAACGCATTTTAAATGACGGTAATTACCTGCTGCAAGTCTTGACCGAGGAATTGACGCGCATAAAGGACAAATTCGGCGACGAAAGACGTACCGCCATTGTTCACGACCCAGGCGACATTCTCATAGAGGACTTGATTGACGAAGCGCAAAGCGTAATCACGCTGTCAAATCTAGGCTACATCAAGCGTATTTCGCTGGACGCTTACCGCAGTCAGGCGCGCGGCGGGCGCGGCGTAATGGGTATGCAAACCCGCGAGGAGGACTGGGTAACAGACCTGTTTGTGGCAAATACTCACGACAATATTCTGTTCTTTACCACGCGCGGGCGTGCGTTCCGCTTACGTGCCTTTGAAATACCCGAAGCGGGGCGAACCGCCAAGGGTATGCCGCTCATTAACATGCTCAATCTCGCTAACGGCGAAAACATCGCAGGCATGACTCCCGTAACAAAAAATGACTGGGAGGGCTACCTAATAATGGTAACGCGCAAGGGCTTAGTCAAGCGTACCGCGCTTTCCCAGTATTCGCGCATAAATAAGTCGGGCTTGAACGCAATCACCTTCCGCGAGGACGATACCCTCATAAAAATCCTGCGTTCGGACGGCGAACGCGAGATTTTCTTGGGAACAAAAGAAGGCCGCGGCATACGCTTTAGCGAAAAGCAGGCACGCGAGGTGGGGCGTGTCGCAATGGGCGTTCGCGGCATGAAGCTACGCGAAAACGACGAAATAATCGGCGCGACCGTAGCGGACGGACAGGTACTATTAGTAGCCGCAAACGGCTACGGAAAAGTAACGCCGCTAGAGGACTTCCGCGGTCAAAACCGCGGCGGCTACGGCGTAATAATCTACAAGGTATCGCCAAAATCTGGAACACTCGTAGGCATAGAAGCCGTAAACGAAAACGACGGCCTAATAATAATCAACTCCGAGGGCGTAATCATTCGCATACGCATCGCCGATATTTCCGTGCAGGGGCGGTACGCCTCGGGCGTAAAGCTAATAAACATGCAGGGCGATACTACGGTGGTTTCGATTGCTAAGATTCCTGATGATGATAGCGCGGAGGGTGGAGAGAATGGCGGAGAGGTCGAGATAGAGGAGCAAGGAGTGGAATAGAGAAGTATGGAACGCGGATTTACGCGGATTTTACGGATTTTCGCGGATTCTTTCTTGCGTTCATTAAAAACTAACGGAACGCGTACTGATTGTATTATGCGGATTTATAGTTGTTTAAGCTGAAAACGGTGCTGTGATTGCGAGGATTTTTGCCACAATACGAGGAGCAAGCAGGCAGTAAGGTATTGTCTAAGTGATTTTCTTAGACAATACCGCACGCCGACCAAAAACCGCCGCGTGCTAGAGGCACGCAAGGTTTTTTGCGACGAAGTATTGCGGCAAAAAGACCGCAAGTACAGTGCCGTTTTTAGCTTAAACAAATATAACAACACGTCCGAAAAAATCCGCATTTCATGCTTTTAAAATCCGCGTTCCCGTTTTTGTATTAGGTCTATTCCTGTTATTTCGTACTTCCGCATTGCTTCGTCGTATCCAAGACCGTTTTTCCTTACATCTTCCACTGCCATTTGCTTGTATTCTTAGCATGAAAAACACCCCTTCTGTTGGGTTATACCATAGTTGTCCAACTTCTGGAGTGCGGTTCACTTCTTCTTTACCCCCCTAGGCAAAAATTATACAAGCCACCGTTTCACCCCCCGAGGAATAGGCAACAACTCAATCTCCCGCCGACCGAACCCCTTCATAAGAAGCATAAAAACCAAATAAGCAACAAACCCGAGCGAAATCGCGCCAAGGGTCGCCGCGGCATTTGAACCAACCAGCATAATCAAATTATACGCCGTATAACAAACAATGCCCATGCCCGCCGCCGCAATCGTCGGCTTTACAAAAGTGCCGACAATGGCAGGGAAAATGTCGGTAAAATGCTTTAGGAAAAACAGGTTTATTATGGCGGCGACAATGAAGCACACAACGGTGCTGATTACTCCGCCGAGGACGTTAATTTCGGGGATAGCCATGAGATAATAGTTAATCGGTATTTTCACCATTACGCCAAAAAATACGCCTATTATGGGTATTTTGACATGCCCCAAGCCCTGCAAAACGCCTGTGATTACATGGACTATGCTCAAAAAGACGATGCTTGCCGCGCCGTAACGCAGCAACGCTCCGCCCTCGGGGTGGCGCGAGAAAAGCAACAAAATAATGGGGTCGGCGAGTACGCCTAGCCCCACCGCGGACGGAATAGCCAAGAACATGGAAATACGCAAAGCCAAATTAGTCTTTTGGCGAACGGCTTCCTTGTCGAGGGTAACGTGCGACGAGGTTATTTCGGGAATAATAGCGGAAGAAAGTGCCATGGAAAGCGACACAGGCAAGGTGGTAAGCAGTACAAATTTGCCCGTAAACTGCCCCACAAGCGCGGTAATTTCTTCGCCGCTAAACGCGCCCGAGGCCGCCAAGCGATTGTTCGCCATGCTTACGTCCATCATGCTTGCTATGGTAAAAATAGCCGCACCGATTATTAGCGGAAACGCCATCTTTAAAATAGCGGCGGCCTGCTTGCGGCGCGGCTCTATATATTCGGTAGAATCCTCTGCGCTTCGGCGTTTTAGGGCTTTTGCGACAAGCATGTACACAAATAGCATGACCAACAACGCAAAAAACGCGCCGACCGACGTTCCTGCCGCCGCGCCTGCCGCCGCCGCGCTGAAATTTTCGCCGCCAAACAATAAAAACGCAAGAAAAAGACTTGCAATCACATTAAAAATCTGCTCGATTACTTGGGAAACAGCCGTAGGCGCGGCAGTTTTCATTCCTTGGAAATAGCCGCGTAAAACCGTAAGCATGGAAACAAGAAACACCGCAGGCGCAAGCACTCGAATGGCAGAAACTAATGTACCGCTCTCAAAATTGTAAATTCTTTCTATGAAATCCGCACCAAAAAACATAATAAGCGAAACCGCCGAGCCAAGCACAACGGAAAGCAGCATAGCCGTACCAAAAAGCCGTTGCGCGTTGCGGTATTGTCCCAACGCCACCCTCTCGCTGGTAAGGCGCGAAACGGCAGTAATCATAAACACCGAGGACAGCGTAAGCGCGAGCGTGTACACAAAATACGCCGCGCCATAATACGCGTTGAGCGTATCGCCGATATATCGCGTAAGCGGTATACGGTAAAAAAACCCAAGCAACCGCACAAATATAGACGCGCCTGCCAAAATAGCCGCCTGTTTTACAAAAGAACCGCCGCTAAGCCTGCGCCTATTCACAGTTGACTGGCTTTCTGTCCTTGAAATAGACTACGCGTAGCTCGGCCTCGTGTGCAATTTGTTTCGCGGTATCGAAGCAGTACGCGAGCTTGTCTACGCCGTGCGCGTCAGAGCCGATGGTGCAAATACGTCCGCCAAGCTCCTTAAAACGGCGGCAAAGCGTGTAGATTGTTTGTTCGTGAGTCAAAAGGCTTCGAGGCGGTATTCCCACAACCGTACAGTCGGAGAAAAGGGGCGAAGCCCCAAAGCGAGAGGTATTTATTTCCAACGCAATCCCGCGCTCCGCAATTACTTTAAGCAACGCATCAAATTCTTCCTTATAATTCTCATAAAAAAAATCGTCCGCCGCGGCCTTGGTATACCTTGCGATATAATCAATATGCGCAAACGCGTCTATAAAATCGTATTTTTCGACCAATTCGCGTGAACGGGTCAAATATCTGCCCACGCCGCTTACATCGGGCGCAGTTTTCGACATTTCGTAAATATCGTGGCCGTCCACGCTATGCACCGCGCCCAAAATATAGTCATAGTCATATTCACTCGCAATCCGCTTGTTTAGCGAAAAAAAAGCATCCGTCATGCCAAGCTCCATGCCAAGCGTAACGCTCTCGTCCCGCAGCTTTTCATACGTTAGCGGATAAATTCCAAAATCGCAAACAAAATCCATAAGTCCGCGCGGCGCGTCATGGGTATTAAAATCCTGCTCGTCGTTCATAGCAAAATCGGCGTGCTCCGTAAACGTAAGCCCAAGCCCCTTGTCCTTTAAAAATGCCACAGCGGCGCGCGGGTCCATTTCGGAATCGGGAGAAGCCGCACTGTGCACATGAGAATCGAAGTACATTTTACGCCCCTTGAAAGAAGATGCCGTCCATAATATCCTCGGCTTCGTTTTTTTCTACTTCCAGCGCGAGAATCAGCTCGGACAGGATAATTTGCTTAGAGGTGGTCATCACCTTTTTTTCGGCGGTAGAAAGCCCGCGCTCGCGTTCCCGCAGCAGCAAATTATAATAAACCGCCGCCACCTCAGGCAGCTCGCCAGACTTAATGCGTTCCATATTTTCCCTATACCGCTGATTCCAGTTGTCGGGCATGACGATTTTTGTCGCATTTAAAAGGAAGGTCTTAATATCATCACTAGAATGAATAAGCCTTATACGCAAATCTCGCGCCTTTGCCGCCGAAATCATTATTTTCAAATTGCCCACAGGAATATTTAAAACATAGTACGTCTGCGGCTCGCCCTCTATTTCCTTTTCCTCGATACTCTCAATCACTCCCGCCCCATACAGCGGATAAACGATTTTATCTCCCTTTTGATACATGCGCAACCTTCTCTCATCGCTTGCCGATTTTAGTTATTGTAACACATATATTTTTATATGGGAAGTGTGAGGATTTGTAATAAGCGATAAACGTATGAAATAAAAAAATGTTGCAGAGTTTTCAAATTACGGAATTTTCCGTGTGATGGAGTGTGGAGTTGTGCGGATTTGGCGGATTTTAAAGGTATGGAACGCAGATTTACGCGGATTCTATTTGGCGTGTTTATTAAAATCTGCTTCATTAAAAATCCACGTAATCCGTGTTCCGTTAGTTCTTAATAGAAGCGAGAAAAAATCCGCGTAAATCCGTTAAATCCGCGTCCCATGCCTTTAAAATCCGTTAAATCCGTGTTTAATTTACATGTTTCGGACTCGTGCGTTTGTCGTGCCATATTCCATTTTCTTTCAATGTTGAATACAAGGCACTATAATATATTTTTATTTTGTATTCTCGCTCAAGCATCTCTCGGAAATCCTGTGGTTGCAGTTGTTATTGTTTCTCTCATAACGGGACAGTTTCTCTCAATAATTACAACGGAACATTTTCATAAGTTAATAACAAACAATCCCATTATTTGTTGTGCTACTCGGTTGGTTATGCTATCATGTCTTATAGTGGGGATATAGTAGGTTGTTTACATTACCTAGAAAGAAGTGAGTTTTAAGATGTCTAAATTAAATAACGCTCAGTTAGATTTTATTCATAGATGGTCGAGGTATATAAGACACATAGACCTTACCGCAGTTCTTAAAAACAACAATTTTACAAATATTGCCATTTATGGGGGGGGCGCAGTAGGCGAGCTTTTTTATGAGCAACTGTACGATACCGATATAACCGTCAAATGTGTCATAGACCAAAATGCAGAAATAGACTTCCCTTACGATGTAGATGTTTTGTCACCAGAGCAGTTTATCGAGTCGAATATAGAAGTCGATGCCATATTTATCTCGCCCATTACCACTAAAAATATACTTAGTACACTCAGACATCTAACGCCTGTTGTTAATTGTCCCCTAATTCCGATTGACTGGTTTATTATAGATGTTGATATTTTACAATACTTATCTGATGTTGAAAAAAAACTTGAAGTTCACAATTCATTATTGTACTTATTAGATTTTACATTCCCACTCATATTTATAAAAAATCCAAGTTTACATGAAGCCATGATGCGTATTCATATGTCACTGATAACGAATTATGATACTACGGTAGAGAACGACATTAAGGTATTGCATCAATTCTATAACGATTTGCCTGAATGTAACGATAAGTACATTAAAGATGTTTTTCATTCCCCAAAAAGAAGAACTATAGAACAAAACGACTTTGTGTATTTAGCAGATTTGCAATCAGAATATTTTAATGTTATTGATAAGGTACGCTTTACGTCTGATAATCCCAAGGTTTATGATACGACTATCCACTTTTTCGGTAACTGCACAGCAAACGGTTTGAGTGTCGAAGATAAGCATACCATTCAAAGCCAATTGCAAAAAAAACTCAACGAAATTCCACTGCACCAAAAAAAGTATCGTGTTATAAGTCATGCGATTTTCCCTCTTTTCCCTCTATCGCATTCTTCAACCTATTTGAAACTAATAAGAGATACGGAGTTTGAAAAAAATAGTATTTTAATGCTGATTGACCAGTATATGGACTTTGGACTGAAATATTATCTTAACTCCAAATATATTAGCTATTCTAATGTGGTTTCTACTTTCGACAGACCACATAATATGGGCGAAATTTTTGTAGATTACTATCATATGACCCATAGAGGTTATAAAATGCTTTCTGAAAAAGCATATTCTATACTGGCTTTACCTTTTACAAATACCAAGTGCGAAGAAAAAAGCACGATTATAATTAAGCCTCTTATCAGTAAGAAAAGTAATGCCCCTATTGAAAACCCAAGCAACCCATCGCTTGAATCCTATATTTCATTCTTGCAGAATGAAAAAGAAAACTGCACCGGCACGATAGGTTCAATCGTTGTAAACTGTAACCCCTTCACGCTTGGGCATAGGTACTTAATCGAACAAGCAAAAAGCCAATGCGACTACCTCTATATCTTTGTTGTGGAAGAAAATAAATCTTTCTTTTCTTTTGAAGATAGGCTTAAATTAGTTAAAGCGGGAACAAGCGACTTGCCAAATGTTAAGGTTATCCGCAGCGGGAATTTTATTATATCCACGGTAACATTACCAGAATATTTCACAAAAGATACCGAGCCGAATGTAAAAATAGACGCAAGCAAAGATGTAAGCATTTTCTCAAAAAGCATTGCACCAGTATTAAACATCTCGAAGCGTTTCGTCGGAGAAGAACCCTTTGACCCAATAACAAACCAATATAATCAAGCGTTAATTGATGTTTTGCCAAAGAATAACATTGATTTAATTGTAATTCCGCGTAAGCCGTCACAGTCAGACGACATTCCTATCAGCGCCTCACGAGTAAGAAAGCTGCTTGAAGCCCGCGATTTTGAAAAGATTTCTGAACTTGTACCAAAAACAACCCTTGACTATCTCAAAGAAAGATTTGGGAGCGTTTAGATTTTGTTGCAGACGTGATATTTGACATGGGCACAAGCAAATGTTAAACTATTTCCGTTGCAAATCATTCTTACAATACTTTTATTATAGTATCACCTATCGAAATAATAACGGACGGTGATAAAACCGTGAGAAAGTACCAGCATACTGAACTTTTAAATATACTGCAAACCGTAAGCCAAGCACAAACTGCTAGGCTTTATGCACACTGTCAAGACGGCGCGTTAGCCATATGCGACTTCATCGACGACATTGAGGGTGCAGGCACAAAAACAGTTGAACTCCTAGAACAATATTGTGAAATTCTATTCAAAGTAAATAATGGCGAACTAAGCGAAAAAACACTACACAAGCACTTTGTTAAAATTGAAAAAAGCATTAAGCACGACATAAACATTAGCGTTGAGATTGCGTTTTTAACTTACAAGGCGAGCATGAGCGATAGCCTAGAAACCATCTACCTAGCGGCAAAAGCAGACCCTAATTGCAATGCTTTCTGGATACCTGTTCCATATTTTGAAAAAGACGCATCTGGTGCAAGCCACAAATCGCACTATGAAGGGCGTGGTTTCTACGACGATAGCTTTGAAATTACCGACTGGCAACTATACGATATGGAAAAACGCAGACCAGATGTAATCTTTACTTTTGCACCCTACGATGATTGGAATTTCGTAACCACTATACACCCCGATTTCCATTGTGCGCGGTTACGTAGCCTTACGCCCCTGCTGATTTATGTACCCTATTTCGTTTCAACAGATGGCGTGGCGGAACATTTTTGCACATTGCCCGGGGTTATTTTTGCTAACCACGTAATATTGCAGTCAAAAACAATACGCGACATTTACGTCCGTGTGTTTAAAGAGCAGCACGGCAATGAGTTTGGCAAGCCCGAGGATAAATTCGTAGCATTGGGCAGCCCTAAGTTTGACAAATGCTATGCTTCTGTTCGCACAGATTACGAACTTCCCCAAACATGGTCTACACTAATCGGAGATAAAAAAGTAATACTATACAACACTAGCCTAAGTGCAATACTACGAGATAATGAAAAATACCTAGACAAGATACGGTTTGTATTAAAAACTTTCAAAGAACGTGACGATGTCATTCTTTGGTGGCGGCCACACCCGCTAAATGAGGCGACCTGTCAATCTATGCGCCCACAATTATTAGCGGAATACAACCAAATCGTTTCGCAGTATACGAACGAAGGGTGGGGCATATATGACGACACGCCCCATTTGCATAGGGCTATCGCCTGTAGCGATGCGTATTATGGCGATAGAAGCTCCGTTGTTGCGCTGTATAGTGTGACTGGTAAGCCTATTATGATGTGTAATGTAAATACTACGTCTAATGAAATGCCGCTGATGCTATCTTTTATGTACAAATCAAAAGACACTGTTTGGGCTTCATTTGCAAACATTAACGCACTTTTTAAATTTAACGAAGAAACATGGGAATTGGAGTTTGTCAGTAATTATCCTGCGGGATATATTTTTGAACGCGATATTGTGTCAATGTACTGTACACCAGTTGAACATAATGGTATACTCTACTTCCCACCACTTAACACATCAGAAATCGCATTGTACTCTATCACAGAAAATGCTTTTTCCAAAATACCACTGAACCAAATATCCGAAAAATCAATAGGATTTTATTTTGGCGGAACAATATTACATGAAGACCATATTTATTTTACGCCAGTTTGTTATCCCGCCATAGTCAAATTAAATGTCCATACAAACGAACTCACGTATTACACTGACTGGCTCGAGCCGCTATCAGCACTTTGCAGTGAAGAACCACAGTTGTTTTTTGAATTTTCAGTTGTGGTTGACAATGTAATTTATATGCCTTCGTTGATAACAAATGCTGTAGTGGCATTTGATATGGAATCGTGTAAATCTACAGTTTATAGGGTTGGCGAAAAAGGTTTTTCTTATCGTTCAATTTGTTACGATGGCGAAAATTTTTGGGTTTCGCCAAGACTCGATACCCCAACTGTCAAATGGCACCCACAAAAAGGTGTATTGAATGTATTCAACCAAATGGCTTCTGATAGTAAAGCACCCTTTTTAAAAATATTTTATAAACTAGGACATGTGTGGCTTATTCCTCATTCCACCAACCAAGCCTACAAAATTGATGCAACTACAGATGTGGTTTCTACTGCTGATGAATTTAATTTGCAAACCGTTAGTAGCGAATTTATCGAGGATACGCTATACCTATCTTCTTTTGTCGGGTCACTTACATCTTACTGTTTCGAGAACTCCGAATCTAAACAACGTGATTTCACGCTAAGTGCAGATTTGGCGACTAAAATTAAATCATCTATTCTCTATGACTCACATGCTAGATTTAAAACATTAGAATCTACTGACAAGATATACAGTAGCTGTTATTACGAAAGCACTCATATACTGTCACATATCTCATTAACAAATTTTATCGACTATATCGTTACAGAAACCGATTCCACAGAAGAACTGAAAAAAAGAAACCAGCGGAAGTCAATAAATAGCTTTATAAATGCAAATAATAATGGTACAACGGGTCAAGCCATTCTTAAATTCATCAAAAATACATTGATAGGCAAGGAACACTAAAATGGATTATGCACTCATAACCGCATCAACCGCAGGCATAGGCTTTGCCATAGCACAAAAATTGTTAAAACAGGGCTGTTATTGTTATATAAATTATGCACACAATGACGAACGTGCGGAAGTTGCAAGCAAAAAATTTTCAGAAATAAGCAATAATTTTTGTATTCTTAAAGCCGACCTATCTGACATCAATGGCGTTAAAACCATAATAGAGGGTGTAAAAAACACACCTCTTAAATATGTAGTTTTAAATTGCGGCATAACCGACAAAACCCCATTTGGGGAAATAACTCACAAAAACTGGTCTAAGGTTTTTGACAGCAACGTAAATATGCCATTCTTTCTAATGCAGGGCTTGTATGACAGCATGGAAAACGAAAGCAGTATAGTTTTAATAAGTTCCATTTTGGGCAGACACCCCCATGCAATGTCAGTCAGTTATGGCGTTTCTAAGGCGGCAATGAGCGCCTTGTGTCAAAACATGGTGAAGATACTAGCCCCTAAAAAAATCAGAATAAACGCACTAGAGCCTGGCTTTGTAGATACAGACTGGCAAAAAGAAAAACCCCAAGCACAACGAGCAAATATTGAAAATAAAATCGCCCTTGGTAGGTTTGCAGAGCCTAACGAAATTGCCGACATGTGCTACAATGTGTTATGCAATACCTATATTAACGGCTCGATAATCCCCATTTGCGGAGGGTACAGCATGTCATGAAAAAAGTAATAACTTACGGTACGTTTGATTTGTTCCACGAAGGTCATCGTCAAATTTTATTAAAAGCTAAAGGGCTTGGCGACTACCTTATCGTGGGCATTACTTCTGATTATTTTGATATACAGCGCGGCAAAATGAACGTAAAGCAATCCTTGCTTGAACGTATAGAAGGCGTAAAAAAATGCGGCATTGCCGACGAAATAATTATAGAAGAACACGCAGGGCAAAAGGTTGCAGACGTGCAAAAGCATTGTGTTGATATATTTGCAATCGGCGACGACTGGCATGGCAAGTTTGATTATTTAAACGAATACTGCAACGTAGTCTACTTAAACCGAACCCCAAAAATATCCAGCACAAGTTTACGCGAAGACCAATTTGGGATTGTGCGGCTTGGCGTGGTAGGCACGGGTAGAATAGCAACACGTCAAGCACACGAACTAAAGTTTGTTAGCGGCGTTTGCAATTATGCGGTATATAACCCCAACAAATCGAGTGCGGATAAATTCGCAAGCAAGCATGGCATTAGCCTTGTTTTTGACAACTATGATGAATTTTTAGAAAAGGTTGATGCTGTATACATCGCCTCGCCGCATGACACCCACTATGATTATGCGTTACGTTCGCTTAATGCGTATAAGCATGTACTATGCGAAAAACCTATGACGCTATCGGGCAATGAAGCCGAGCATTTATTTAGTGTAGCCGAGCAAAACAAGCTAGTGTTAATGGAAGCGATACGCACAGCCTACGCACCAGGGTTTATTAACCTTTTGGCAATTGCGAGGGACGGCAGGATTGGCAAAATAAAGGATATTGAAGCGGCTATAACTAAATTGATTCCCCAAACGCCGCATTCCCGTGAGTATGATGTTAATGTAGGGGGTAGCTTTACAGAATTAGCTAGTGGCTCACTACTACCCATCATAAAAATACTAGGAAAAGAACACAAAAGCCTTAATTTCGACTTTTTTACTAACAATGAAAACGTAGATTTATATGCTAAGGCATATTTAAAATACGATGATGCTATCGCAACAGCAAAAACAGGCATTGGTATAAAAAGCGAGGGGCAACTGCTTATATCTGGCACAAAGGGGTATATACTGGTAAACTCGCCTTGGTGGTTGACTAAAGCCTTTGAGGTATGTTATGAAGATACTACCGAAAACGAACATTTCTCCGCACCATTTCCTGGCTATGGAATGAGGTACGAGCTTGCGGACTTTATCCGCAACATTAGAGAACCCGAATTAGTTAATTTTAAGCTAACCAGAACAGATTCAATAGCACTTGCTTATATGATGGAGAACTTCATTCAAATTCGCAAAGAGCGGTTAGGAGCTTTAGCATGTTAAAAGACGTTATATCCATTATCATACCCGTATACAATGCAAGCGCATACTTGGACAAATGTATTATGTCTATACTTGGTCAAACATACTCAAATTTTGAATTGATTATTGTCAATGACGGCTCAACAGACAATAGCGCGGAAGTGATTTCAAAATATTTAACCGATTCGAGAGTTAAATATATCGAGCAGCAAAATGCGGGGGCTGTTGGTGCTTTAAATACAGGAATGAAGAATGCAGATGGTGAGTATATAACATACGTGGGTAATGATGATTATATCGAGCCTAATATGTATGAAACAATGTTGAATGCGTTAAAAAGTACCAACGCCGATGTTGCGGTATGTGATTTTAATCTTGTATATGAAGATGGACGTGAAAATAAAAATAAATACTCGAAAACAAAAAACGAGGTAATGGACTTATCTGAAGACCTATGTCGATACTTTGTTAAATGCTGTGTTAATCCACAATCGAACAATTACATTTGGTCTAGGTTATACAAGACTGAGCTTATAAAAAATTCTGGAATTTGTTTTGAAAAAATACCTATCGGCGAAGATACCTTGTTTAATTTTAAGTTGCTTGTGCACATTGATAGGGTAGTATTTTTGGAAAACGGTTTTTACAACTACTTTCAGCGTTCTAGCTCTGTTGTTCATACCATTGCAAAAAAACAATCACTTTCAAAGTTCTATGCAGAACAATTTGAGTTGCTCTGCGATTATTATAAAAATTTTGGGAATGAAGCATTATTGGAAATGCTCCCGATTCTTGCCTTTACCCGGCTGAGGAGCGTATTTTTCTATTCGCGCCTTTCTGGAATGGGTGACGATGAAATTTTGGAGGGTATAGCGGAAGATTTTGTTGGAAAACAAATTGGAAATTATATAACAGGAAGGTAGATGTATTATGCAGTTTGCAGACATAAAGGATTGTTCATTCGTTGATATGATTTCTTATGAAATTCTTGAGCTTGATGATTTAAATAAGGAATGTGTGATGTTTGGTGCAGGCAAAATGGGGGCGGAGTTATATGAAATGATAATTGAGCAGTACGATGTAATCGCATACTCTGATAACAATTCCAAGGTGTGGGGAACGTCTTTACATGATGTGCCTATAGTATCCCCTAACGAATTACGTAGCTTAACACAAAAAGGAACTGTTGACGTAATTGTTTCTTCGTTTTACGCGGTCGAAAAAATGGTTTCCCAACTTAAAGAAATGAATTTGAATGCTAGAATATTGACTATGGAATTGTTAGAGTATGTAGGCAGTGATGAGAACAGCTTAATTATTGACGTAGAAAAGGTTGTAACTAAATCTAAACCTATTTATTTGCAAGGCAAGCGGGATAATAAAATCAAAATTATATTTATGTTGTATTCGTTGGCATCATTTTCTTCTTATGAGTCTATTTATGAGCAGATGCTACATGATGAACGGTTTGAGCCTGTACTCGTGCTTGCACCAAAACGAAAAACAATTGAATCTAAAAAGGTTATTTATGACTATGAGCTTATGCTTGAAGAAACTATGGTTAAACGTGGCTACTCATTCCTTTGGGCATATAAAGACAGCCAATGGATAGACATTTATGCCCTTAATCCAGATGGTATATTCTATCAAACTCCCTATTCTAAGGTTCAGCTTCCCGCAATTTGTCGGGAATCTCATTATTGTGACGATATTAAAATAATGAATACACCTTATGGTGTTTTAATGGGTGAGGATATAAATAGCTTATTGAGCGATGCTACGCTTGTTTTAAACTTTGTACAAAATTCATGGAAAGTGTTTTTGGATAAATCAAATTATGATGTTTTCGTAAAAGAACCATCGTTTTTGGACAAAATAGTATTATCGGGCACACCTAAAGTAGATTTTTATTTAACTGGTGTAAGGAATAAGGATTTATATTATAAAAATACTAATTCTACAAAAATACTATATACGCCTACCTGGATGGCGGCTAAGGGTCGCTCCTCGTTCCTGCATTACCATGACTATTTTGCCGAGCTTATCCAAGATAAGCAAGTAGAGCTTGTGTTAAGACTTCACCCTCTTTTGATTGCCGAAATAGAAACCTTAAACCTTCTACCAAAAAATGAATTAGACAGCATCTTGTCTGTTTTCAAAAATAGCGAAAACTGCGTTTTTGATTTGTACGGCGATTATAGAAGTGCTATACTAGACAGCGATTTTGCGGTTATGGATATTACGTCATTGGTTTATGAATACCTGCCCACAGGCAAACCGTTAATCCTAACCGCACCAAATATAAATGAGTTTTCTATAAAACCCTCTGTAAAAGAATTGTGCTATGTGGCAGAAAACAGAGAGCAAATGATTGGATATATCGAAATGCTTATGAATGGCGACGACCCCTTGTGTGAAAAACGCTTGTCCGTTGTCGGTGACAAAAGTGGTCTATTCCCGAACGGTATAGCAAACGGAAAGTTTATAGTTGATTATATAGCAAAACACATCAGAGAAAACTAAAAGGGACTGTAGCGTATGTACAATACAGGAATAATCCGCTTTAAGCAATATAAAGACGGCTCTGGTAACTTAACGCCAATAGAAGCCGAGAGCGATATACCTTTTGCCATTAAGCGGATATATTATATTTATGACGTTGTACCCGATGCCACGCGAGGTTATCATTCCCACAAAAAGCTACACCAGGTACTGATACCCTTAAACGGCTCTATCACTGTTAGACTAATTACACATATCGAAGAAAAAAACATAGTCTTAAACAGCCCCCATGAGGGATTATATATTGGACCTCATGTTTGGCGGGAAATGTATGACTTTTCGCCGGGTAGTGTATTATTGGTATTGGCTTCGGACTTTTATGACGAAGCGGATTATATCCGTGATTTTAATAGCTTTTTAGAAACGAATCCTTTTAGAGGGCAGGTCTAGTAAATGCAAATTCCTTTCTCAACAGTTAAGCATATGCACAACGAGCTAAGCGCCGAATTAAATCAAGCATACGCAGATGTTATGGCGGGGAATTGGTTTATTCAAGGTCGACAGTTGACGGCATTTGAGGAAGAATTTGCTACGTATTGTGATGCAAAACATTGTATCGGGTGCGGCAATGGCTTAGATGCCTTAGTCGCCATTCTCAAATGTTATGGCATAGGCTTAGGCGACGAAGTAATAGTACCCGCGCACACCTTTATAGCAACCGCCCTTGCGGTTTCGTATGCGGGGAGTAGCCCTGTTTTAGTAGACGTTGACAAGACTTATTATAATATATGCCCTGGGGAAGTTGAAAAGGCGATTACTCCGCGTACTAAGGCAATAATTGCCGTACACTTATACGGTCAACCCGCCGATATGCAAAGTCTTAAAGCAATCGCAGATAAGTATAACTTGAAACTTATTGAAGATGCCGCACAAGCCCACGGAGCATTGTTTAACAATAAAAAAGTGGGTTCTCTAGCAGACGTTGCCGCTTTTAGCTTTTACCCAGGAAAAAACTTGGGCGCGCTTGGCGACGGCGGCGCAGTTGTAACCAATGATGCCGAATTGGCGGAGAAAATCAGATGTTATATAAACTATGGCTCTTTAAAAAAGTATCACCACGAACAACAAGGGGTTAATTCTAGGCTTGACGAAATCCATGCCGCGTTTTTAAGAGTTAAACTAAAAAAGCTAGACGATTGGAATATTGAACGCAATAAAATAGCCAACAGGTATATATCCGAAATCGTAAACCCTGCTATAATTTTGCCTGTTATCGCAAGTGACAGAACCCATGTATGGCATATTTTTTCAGTTCGCACTACGGAAAGGAACTTACTCAAAGAGTGGTTGGAAAAAGGCGGCATACAGACATTGATACACTACCCCATACCTATTCACTTGCAAAAAGCATATGAAAACTTGGGGCTTGGTGTCGGCACATTCCCAAATGCCGAATCAATCGCAAAAACACAGCTTAGTTTGCCGTTTTATATAGGAATGACAGAGCGGGATATTACAGAGGTTATTAGCGTGATAAATGACTTTGGCGGAGCAATATAGCTGTTTACACTAGGAGAGATAAGCATGAAAAACAACCCTATGGTTAGTGTTTTTGTATCCTGTTATAATAACACAGAATACCTAAATGAATGTTTAGACTCCATATTATCGCAAACCTATGGCAATATTGAGATTATTGTTAGCGATGATGGGTCACCTAATTTTGACAGCGATGCTATTTTAGGTTATATAGAAAATAACAAAGGTACTAATATAACAAATGTAGTCGTCCGTCAAAATGAATGTAACGCAGGAACGGTCAAGCATTGCAATATAATTCTTGATTTGTATAAAGGTGATTATCTTTTATTCCTTGCGTGTGATGATACTTTTAATAATGTTAATGTGGTTAAAGATTTAGTTGATTGTTTTAATACTTCCCCGCCTGAGGTAATGGGTATTGTAACCCAAGTTGAGATGCGAACCAAAGATTTGAATACACTTATTGAATTTGCAGTTTCGGAAGACACCAAAAGACTGATGAATGAGCTGTCGCCATACGAATTTTACCGAAAGCATCTAGTTTTAGCTCCCATTGTGTTTACACGAATATATAAAAGAGAAGCCTTTGAAAAGTATGGTAAATTTGACGAGGAATATTTTTTAATTGAAGACTATACAGTTTCATTGTCACATGCACGGCAAGGCATGAAAACGTATTTTTTAGATATTGTAGCTGTTAATCATCGAGATGGTGGTATCAGTCACAGCAAGGTTTCCAAAAACAGCAGAGCGCATAAACTGTATACCATTGATTTGATAAAGGTCTATGAGTATTCGTTAAAGGACTGGCTGCTCGATGCAAAAGTACAAAAAAAAATTATGGATAATTTAGATTGGTGTGTGCGACAGTTCTCTCTTGTTTGGGGCGATGACTATCCCGATTATTTACTTGATAGCTATAATTTAGCTACTTACGTATCAAATTACTGGGACACAATTTACTAAAAACTACAACCAAAGGAGCTGATATAAATGAAAGGTATTATCCTAGCAGGCGGTGCAGGCACACGGCTTTATCCGCTTACCCGCGTTACTAGCAAGCAACTATTGTCGGTTTATGATAAGCCTATGATTTTTTATCCCCTCTCTATGCTAATGCTTGCGGGCATTAGGGAAATATTGATTATATCCACCCCAGAAGACCTGCCTAATTTTGAACGCTTGCTAGGCGACGGAAACGACCTCGGGCTATCGCTATCATATAAGGTGCAGCCACGCCCAGAGGGCTTGGCGCAGGCATTTATTATTGGCGAAGATTTTATAGGCAATGAGCGTTGCGCTATGATATTGGGTGATAATATTTTCTACGGGAGCGGCTTAACCACCCATTTGCAAAATGCTTACAAAAAAACGGACGGCGCAACGGTATTTGGTTACTACGTAGACGACCCCCACCGCTTTGGTGTAGTTTCATTTGATAAGGACGGAAAGGCTGAGAGCATAGAAGAAAAACCCATTAACCCAAAATCTAATTATGCGGTTACAGGGTTGTATTTTTATGACAATAACTGCGTGCAGTATGCCAAGAGCCTAAAACCAAGCGCACGCGGAGAATTAGAAATTACTGACCTTAACCGAATTTATTTAGAAGCAGACAAGCTAGACGTATGTGTTTTGGGGCGTGGCTGTGCATGGATAGACACAGGTACGGTAGATAGCCTAATGGACGCATCGAATTTTATAATGGCGGTGGAAAAACGGCAGGGCATAAAAATATCGGCAGTGGAAGAAATTGCATACCATATGGGCTTTATAGACACCGCACAATTGCAAGCCTTGACGGACGGCTATGGAAAATCTCCCTATGGTGATTATTTAAGAAAAGTAATAAGCGGACAAATTAAGGGGTTGAGTTTGTGAAAATATTAGTAACAGGCGGCGCGGGGTTTATAGGCGGTAACTATATCCACGAACGCTTGAAAAATTATCCAACCAATCAAGTTATTTGCGTAGATGCTCTCACATATGCGGGTAATCTCGAAACGCTTGAGCCTGTTATGAAAAACCCTAACTTCTGCTTTGAATTAGGCGATATAGCAGACGAAGCCAGAATTAAAGAAATATTTGAGAAGCACAAGCCGGACATTGTTATAAATTTTGCCGCCGAAAGCCATGTTGACAGAAGCATAGGAAACCCTGGCGTATTTTTAAAAACAAATATAATCGGCACGCAAGTGCTGTTAGATGCGTCCCGTGCGTTTGGTGTTTCTCGCTATCATCAAGTGTCTACAGACGAGGTATATGGCGACTTACCCTTGGACAGACCAGATTTATTCTTTACAGAAGAAACTCCCATTCACACATCTAGCCCATATTCCGCCTCCAAAGCGGGGGCAGATTTGTTGTGTCTCGCGTATGCGAGAACCTATAAAATGCCCATAACAATTTCGCGCTGTAGCAATAATTATGGTCCATACCACTTCCCCGAAAAGCTCATACCGCTAATGGTGACTAATGCCATGCAGGACATACCCTTACCTGTTTACGGAAAGGGCGAGAATGTAAGAGATTGGCTATACGTTATTGACCACTGCCATGCTATCGACTTAATAATACAAAATGGCAGGCTCGGCGAGGTTTATAATGTAGGCGGTCACAACGAAAGAAGAAATATCGACGTAGTAAAAACGCTTCTATCCCAACTAGGAAAACCCGAATCCTTAATTAAATATGTTACCGACAGGCCTGGGCACGACCTGCGATATGCCATAGACCCGTCTAAGATTTCGCGAGAATTAGGCTGGCTTCCCAAAACCAGCTTTGATGATGGCTTGCGGCAAACTATAGATTGGTACATCAATAACCGCGGTTGGTGGGAGAATGTTTTAAGCGGGAAGTATAAGGAAATGAAAATAGAAAGCAGGTTTTAATATGTTTAAATTGTCAGATATTTCAAAAAGAGAAATTGTTTTGTACAAACTTGGCAAAGAACAAAAAGATATTCAGTTATTCTTTGAAGAATTAAATATAGTGTTTTACCTAGAAGACGACGAAACTTTTTCGGTTGATACCGTTAGGGGCAAAAAGGTTGTACCTACTAGCACAGTTACCCGCGACGAGTTAGCAGGTAAACTTGTCGTAATATGTAGTTTTACCCCCCCCCCCCTGGAAGAGAAATTGACTAACTTAGGACTAGAATACGGCAAAGATTATATTTTTTTAACAGACCTTATTAACTCAATCGATAATGACATTCCTAAAAAAATTATAGTTTTCGGAACAGGAAAAATAGCAGAAAAATTAACTGAAAGCTGCATGGACTTTGAAGTCGCTTATTATGTCGATAATGACAGTAACAAGTGGGGAACTCTATTTAATGATAAATTAGTAAAAGAACCTAACTCTATTTTGAATGAAAAAAAGGGCGACTTTGCGGTTTTTATTGCGAGTACAACATATGATTACGAAATTAAAAACCAGTTAATTGAAATGGGCGCAGTTGAACCAGGGCATATTTACTCTTATAACGAAATTCGGATTTTAGGCAATTCCATATCCAGACATCTATTGCAAACCATAAAAGCTCCCGTTTTATATGACAGAGTTTGCGGAAATATGTTTAATGTCCTGCATATAAGCTCCCATGGTCTTCTATCTATTTGCACACCTTGGTCAAAAGAATTTCACCCAGGCAATATCCTTTATCGTTCCTATGATGAAATTATTAACTCACCCTTAGCACGATTGATTCGCCTTTCTGCTATCAATGGAACTTATTGCTTTTGTACGCAAGGCTGCCCGAATAACCGATTTTGTTGGAAAAACAACGGTATAGAAAAATGTGAAAATGAAACATTTTCATACAAGCATGAAACATTGTATGTTGATGGGTATCATACGATAGCTCTTAACCATGACCCCACATGTAATTTGTCTTGCCCATCTTGTAGAAATAAGCCTTTAGTGCTAAATGAATGTCAGAAACGCGACATAGAAATTATACACCAAAAAATTATCAATGAAGTGCTACCCCCTACAAGTTGGCTAACTGTAGCGGGAAACGGCGACCCATTCTTTAGCAAATATTACCGCGAAATAATTTTTGAAAAGTATAAAGGCGAACGATTAACACTACAAACCAATGGGCTACTGTTTAACAGAAGGAGTTGGGAAAAACTAAGTGGACGGTATAAATATATAGATTTGCAGGTTTCTATAGATGCGGCGACAAAAGAAACATACAGTCACGTAAGGCGCGGAGGAAACTTTGATACACTTATGGAAAATATGGAGTTTGCGAAAGAATTACATGACAGAGGTGATATAGACCATTTTCGCATTATATTTGTAGTTCAGTCATGTAATTTTAGAGAAATGGAGAGTTTTGTAGAAATGGGGCTACGACTAAATGTAGACCTAATTGCATTTATGCCCATATATAATTGGACTGGTGCAACAGAAGAAGAATACACCAAGCTAAATTTACGTGACGAACGAAACAAAGACCATGCAGAATTTATGGAAATACTCAAAAAACCAATATTCCAGCATGAAAAGGTTGCTTGGGGCTTTGCGCTTAAGGAAGAGTAGCAACTGCACTTAAAAAAAAACTCTAGGCTAACCAATCAAGGTGATAGTGGCAAGTATAAAGAAATGAAAATAGAAAGCAGGTTTTAGTATGCTCAAATTATCAGATATTTCAAAAAGAGAAATTGTTTTATACAAACTTGGCAAAGAACAAAAAGATATTCAGTTATTCTTTGAAGAATTAAATATAGTATTTTACCTAGAAGACGATGAAACTTTTTCGGTTGATACCGTTAGGGGCAAAAAGGTTGTACCCACTAGCACAATTACCCGCGACGAGTTAGTAGGTAAACTTGTTGTAATGTGTAGTTTTACC
>Ga0099364_10001251_pt1 | contig 42443 bp, 33 predicted proteins | sample TergutTh196P3_FD_73070 | JGI IMG/M metagenome (GOLD analysis project Ga0099364, IMG submission 73070) | Microcerotermes parvus P3 segment gut microbial communities from Pointe-Noire, Republic of the Congo - Th196 P3 | ecosystem: Host-associated > Arthropoda: Insects > Digestive system > Gut ...
TGGGAGGAGAGTGTGCGCGCCTTTGTGGGCTATAGGGGGGGGGGTTGTTTTTTTTAACGGAAAAGGGGGGGGGGGGGTTGTGGGGGGGGAAGCCCCCCCCCCCCCCCCCCCCAATTTTTTGCGAAGAAACCGTGAGGCTGCAGAATGGCTGATAAAAAGAATATCATCATTATCGAGGATCATCCGCTAATGCGTGAAGGGCTGGCCGCATGGTTCAAAAACACCAAACGCTGGAATGTTACAGGAACGGCATCATCGCTTAAAGAAGCTATGGATCTCCTGCCTCAGGTCTCGTATGATTTAGTTCTTCTGGACATACAACTGGAAGACGGCTGGGGTCTGGATATTATCGGCGCTCTTCCAAAAAATCCAAGTCCAATAGTGGCGGTTTATTCAACTTTTGACAGTTACGCCCATGTCAGTACTGCTATGAGTATGGGAGTACGCGCCTATGTCAACAAACGCCGCAGCGAAAATGAACTTGAAAAAGCCCTGCTCAAGGCTCTGAACGGTGAAATATATATTGACGAGGCAGCTCAGGTAAAACTTAAAACCGTATCAAATCTAAGTCTTCGTGATCTTTTGACTAAAAGAGAAAGAGAAATACTGTCTCTGGTAATAAGCGGACTCTCTAACATGGAGATCGCCGCCAAATTAAACATCAAACGCCGGACTGTGGAGAATATTCTTTCCTGTGTTTACGACAAAACCGGGATACGCTCCCGCCTTGAATTGCAGCGTTTATAAATCCGTGCGTAATTACTCATGACAACTAAAAAATAATCGCATAAATTTTCTTATTGCCCTTGAGGGCGGTTTATTAATCATGATTAACGCTTCGGCGGTTTTCATGGATAAAAAGGAGTTCGGTATGAAGAACTTATTTAGAATTTTTGTGATTATTGCTTTTGCAGCAGTAATTGGGTTTACGATGATTTCCTGCGGCAGCAGCAGCGAGATTCCTATCCAGCCAAAATTAACTGAAACGTTGGGGTTAACAGAAGGCACTCCACCCTCAGCTGCTTTAGGAGCAGTTGGGATTGATGAAGCTGCTTTTGAAAGTATAACAGAAGCGGTCCCGGGTTATCAGGGTTATAGGGACGGCTCTTTATGGATTATTTGGACAGGGGGAACTGAGCAACGTTTTGAGACATTGACAACGAAAGTAGAACTGGAGCTGGGAATAAAATCTCTTACTCCCCATGAAGAAGATGAGTATATAGAACGCACTGGAAATTATGGCGAAGCCGAAGATGGAAAAAGTGCAGCCATTATTTGGGTTAGACAAAGTGTTACTTGGAGTGGTATAACTTATCCAAGCGGGACTCTAATAGTTATTTTGTCCGTTAGTGATCCTGGACCCTGATGACTAATAATAAACAGCACTATAGCTAAAGCGTCATTCACCGTTTTTTACAAAGGGTACGCTATTTTTAGTGTACCCCTTTTTTTGCACTCTGCAGAGAACTCAGCCATTTAACACACCCGCTATCGTTTCTGCAAAGTACCCTCAAGACAAAACCAAATTATCCATGTAAAATAAAACAAGGAGACCCCATGGATAATTGGTATAACAAAGATACAAACGCCGTATTAAAAGAACAAAATACCGATGCGCAAAAAGGTTTGACCTCACAGGAAGCCGAAAACAGGCAGGCTCAATTTGGGTTGAACAAATTTACGGAAAAAAAGAAAGAAAGCCTTGTTTCGCAGGCGCTTCGCCATATAAAAGATGTTTCTGTAATTATTCTGTTAATAGCCGCTGTTCTTTCTTTTTTACTTGCGCTTCGTGAGGGCGGCGGATTTATCGAACCTATCGTAATTATTTCTATCGTTATAATGAATGTGATCTTGGCAGTTACACAGGAACGCGGCGCAGAAAAAGCTTTGGACGCGCTTTCGGTGTTGAACAGCCCGTGCTGCTTTGTACTCAGGGACGGCGTTAAGCAAGAGATCGACACGGAGCTTGTTGTTCCGGGAGACATCATTGTTTTAAAAACAGGCGATCTTGTTCCGGCAGACGCCCGCATTTTTGAGTGCGAAAGTTTTGCAGTAGATGAAGCGTCGTTAACAGGGGAAAGCGAGCCGTCCGAAAAAACCACAGAAACCCTGACAAAAGAAAACGCTCCGCTTGGAGACCGAATTAATATGGTGTTCTCCGGTTGTCTTGTTGTTAGCGGACATGCAAGAGCCGTAGTTATATCAACGGGTATGAATACGGAGATCGGGAAAATAGCCGGTTACCTTAATTATACAAAGAAAAACAAAACGCCGCTTCAATTACGGCTGGATAAACTCGGCAAGCTGATTAGCACCATTGCGATCCTTGCGGCTTTTACGATTTTTATTATCGGTTTGATAGAAGGACAGGAGCTCTGGCATTTGCTTATGCTGGCGGTAACTCTTGCCGTAGCGGCAGTCCCCGAAACTTTGGCGTTAATCGTAACCCTCATGCTTACCCACGGCGTAAAAAAAATGGTGGGGAAAAATGCCCTTATCAGGAAGCTGCAGGCGGTAGAAACTTTGGGAAGCACTTCGGTTATTTGTTCGGATAAAACAGGGACGCTTACCCAAAATAAAATGGCAATAAAAAGGCTTTGGCTGCCCGGCGGAGCTCCCGTCGGCGACGCTGAAGCCAACTCCCGGGAACATATCGAACTTATTAAACGGTTTCTTCTGGCAAGCAGTGTAACTGTGGAAAAAACTCCCGACGGTGAGGAAAAAATTATCGGCGACCCTACAGAGTCGGCAATTATGCGGCTTTCCATTGATAAAGGGTTAAACAGGGATCAACTTGCGGATTACAAAAAAGCAGGAGAAATACCGTTTTCATCGGCAAGAAAGATGATGACGACTATCTTTCAAAAACCGGACGGGCGTTATCTTGTATTGACCAAAGGAGCGTTCGATAAAATCCCCGTTGCAAATAGAAACGATCTTAATTATATGAAAGAACTTGATGATGTTCACAACTCCTTTGCCGAGGACGCACTGCGCGTAATTACGCTGGCTTCCAAAGAGGTAGACTCTCTGCCGGCTGATTTAGAAAGTCTGGAAACCAATCTTGTTTTTGAAGGCTTCATTGGTTTGATCGATCCGCCTCGCCCCGACGCGGCGGCAGCTATTGCCCGCGCAAAGAAGGCAGGTGTCCGTACGATTATGATCACCGGAGATCACGCGATTACCGCCGCGGCAATAGCAAAGGAGCTTCGCATTATCGCAGGGAAGGAGGGCGTAATCACAGGCGAAGAGCTGGGGAAACTTACAGACGAAGAATTATTTGACAGCATAGAAGCCTACTCGGTTTATGCGAGGGTGTCGCCGTCGGACAAAATCCGCATTGTTCAGGCATGGCAGAGCAGGGGAGCTGTTGTCTCCATGACAGGAGACGGCGTAAACGACGCGCCTGCGCTTAAAGCCGCCGATGTCGGAGTGGCAATGGGTATCAACGGGACAGAAGTTGCAAAAAGCGCTTCCGACATGATTTTGACAGACGATCACTTCTCTACGATTGTAGAAGCGGTAAACGAAGGGCGGCAGGTTTTTGCAAACATCAAAAAGTTAATTTACTTTTTAATTGTTTGTAATATATCGGAAATTGTTATCATGATCTTTGGGCAGGTTTCCGGGTGGGGTATTCCTGTTACTCCGATAATGCTTCTTATTGTCAATGTGGTTGCAGACGGCATTCCCGGAATGGCGCTGGCAAAGGAACATTCCGACACCCGGATTATGGCAAGAAAACCCATAGACCGCGAAGAAAGCTTTTTTTCCGGCGGGCTTATGGAAGTTATTATTCAACAGACAATCATGTGCAGCATTGTGGTTCTTGTAGGTTTTTACATCGGGAAATTTGTTATGCTTCAACATGGTTTTGCACCTACGCATGAACTGGGACAAACAATGGCTTTTATCGTATTGAGCTGGACTTCGATATTACATATCTTTACGGTAAGAAGCAGAATTTCTGTTTTTAAACGATCCCTTAGAGACAATCCTCAATTACCAATTAGTGCGGGTATTATGTTTATCGTTGTCGCCGCTCTGGCTTTAATACCGCCTGTCGCGAATAATCTGGGATTTGTTCCTATGGACGGTTACCACTGGCTGATATGTTTTGGCTTATCTTTTATCCCAATCATGGTTGCCGAATACGGAAAGTTCTGGGACAACCACAAGTACAAAGAGACAGAAAGACAGCGCGTAGCCCAACAGAGGATTTAAAACCTGTTATTTTGATAAAAAAAGGCTTGCTGTGCGGCAAGCCTTTTTATTTAAGTTGTCAAATTAGTATCAATTTGGATCAGATCGATATCTATCAGCCCAGTGTCTCCTGCGCTTTTTTCACAAAGCTGCCGACGTCAAGGTTGTAGCGATCTACAAGGTAATCCTGCGTCCCCACTTCGCCAAACTCATCGCGGATACCTATGCGTGAGAACTTGCAACGGCAGCCGTTCTCTGCGAGGATCTCCGCAACCGCGCTGCCAAGACCTCCTACGATTTGCGCGTTTTCTGCGCTGATGATTGCGCGTACTTTTCCCGCCTGTTCAAGTATTGCGTTTTTGTCGATTGGCTTTAGGGTGAGTACATCTAGAACGCCCGCGCTAATGCCGGCTTCTGCAAGTTTTTCACATGCTGCCAGCGACTGGTTAACCATGAGGCTGCCCAGCGCGATAAAGCAAAGGTCTTTTCCTTCTTTTAAAAGTTTTGCCTGGCCGAATTTAAAAGTTTCGTTCTCGTTGTAAATAACCGGGACCGGCTTTCGCGGCATACGCAGATAGTGGCAGCCGTATTCTTCTGCCATTAGGCGGACTAAAGCGGCGCACGAATAAGCGTCTGACGGTTCAATGATTGTAAGGCCGGGCACAACTCTCATCAGAGCAAGCTCTTCAAAAGGCATGTGAGTTCCGCCGTTAAAAGCAGCCGTAACGCCAGGGTCTGTCCCGATTAGTTTTACGTTCAGCCTTGCATAATTTGCCGAAAGGAAAAATTGATCATACACTCTGCGCGCCGCAAAGCAGCCGAAGGTGGCGGCAAACGGAATCTTACCCAATGTGGAAAGCCCCGATGCAATACCTACCATGTTTGATTCTGCGACACCGCAGTTAATAAAACGGTCGGGGTATGCTTTTTTAAAAGTGCCGGTATTTGTACAGCTCATTAAATCGGCTTCCAGTACAACAATGTTTTTATTTTTTTCGCCCAACTCTACAAGAGTATCTACATAGGCGGCGCGAATTTCTTTTTGTTCTGCCATGGTTATTCTCCTTTTTCCAACAAGGCTATGGCTTCTTTGGCTTTTTCCATGTCAAAGACCATGCTGTGATTTTTCTCTACGCCTTCGGCAAAGAAACAGCCCTTTCCCTTAACTGTGTTCATTACAATCATGGAAGGTTTATCTTTCTGCGCCAGCGCTTTTTCAATGGCGGCGTCCAAAGCGGCGATATCATGGCCGTCTACTTCCTGAGTAAACCAGCCAAACTCTTTCCACTTTGCGGCAAGGTCGCCGAGGTCCAGGATATCTTTTGTAAAGCCGTCAAGCTGCTGTTTATTGTAATCGGTAAAGGCAACTAAATTAGAAAGTTTTTGATGACCTGCAAAAAGCGCGCCTTCCCAAACCTGCCCTTCGTTGGATTCACCGTCGCCGATGATTGTATACACGGTGGAAGTTTTTTTATCGATCCTAAGACCAAGCGCAATGCCGATAGCCGCAGAAAAACCCTGACCCAGCGAGCCGGTTGTCATATCGATACCGGGGGTTTTGTTGCGGTCGCAGTGGCTCGGCAAACTTGTTCCCCCCTTGTTCAGGGTGTTAAGCCAATCCATTGGGAAAAAACCCTTTGCCGCCAGAGTCGCGTAGACGGCAGGCCCTGAGTGCCCCTTGGAAACCACAAGCTGATCCCGCTCTTCCCAGCGGGGTTTTTGGGGGTCAACTTTCATTCGGTGAAAGTACAACAGGGTTAAAAGTTCTACAATGGACATAGACCCGCCAATATGCCCTGTACCAAGAGTCGCAATTTCATTGATTGTTAATTTGCGTATTTCTTTTGCCTGTTTTTTTAGGTTTTCTAAAGTTTCTTTATCCATATATGTCAACTCTCCTTTGTTTGTCTGTTCATAATTATAGCATGAGAAAATAAAAATTTATACATAAATCACGCTTACTTTTCATGCCCCAGTTTATCAAGCAAAGAAACAACCGTATGGTAGTCGTCCATAAGTTTTTGGTAGTGTTCTTCGGCTTCTGTTTTAAAACCGTCTGTCTTTAGCTGAATAATGTTTCCCGCAGCGCCATGAAACTTTTTATGTATGTCTTCCAGTGTTTTGTAGGTTTCGTTTTCTGCAAAACGCTGGCCGTCTCCGTAGATCCACCTTCCCAGATCGCACTTTAGATGATCTTCGGAAGTGGCCTTAAGCCCCTCTTTTCTTTCATCAAGAAATGCCCTTAGCTGGAACAGCCAATTCCTGTGCATGAGGATAATCAGGTCGTAGTTAAACAAGGTGTCTTCTTTTTCCAGATCGCCGCTTTCTATCATTTCACGGTAAAAACCTTCTACATTTTTATTTGTATCAACCATGTATTGCACTATTCCGCTCTGTGCGCCGTTTACATCAAAGATTTTTTCTTCTATGGCGTCCATGTCGGTTTTAAGATCATTGGAAAAATCCTTTATGCCTCTTAAAGCATTTTCTATATTACCTGCACCTGATGACATTTCTTGACTGCCGCCGGAAATCTCCGAAGAAATTTGTTTTAAGTCTTTCATCGATCTGAGTATACGGTCTTTTTCGGCGTTTAATTCTTCTTCTGAATGTGATATTTCGGCAAATGCTCCGATAAATTCCGTTACTTCTTTTTGAATATTTTCAAAAGTAACGCCCGCGCTTTCGCTGGCTTTTTTTGCTTCCTGTACCTGCTTTATAATTTCATTCAGTGAAGTTGTTATTGCCCTGGAATTTGCAGTGGTGCTTTCCGCCAATTTACGCACTTCTCCCGCTACTACCGCAAAACCTTTTCCAAGATCGCCTGCATGAGCGGCTTCTATGGCGGCATTCATGGCAAGCAGATTGGTTTGTGCCGCAATATCATCAATAACTTTAATAATATCTACAACCGAAGCAACTGCTGAAGTTACTCCCCCTATTGCTTTTTCGGTAGACGAAACACTGTCGCCGCCCTTGTCTATTGTTTCGTGTAATTTTCCGGCAGCTTCCATTTTTTGATTTGTTACCGTTGTTACCGTGCTTACCGATGCTGACATTTTTTCTATCGCGGCTTCTGTCTGGGAAAGAGAATCATCTTGTCTTTCTATTAATCCGTTAAAATTGCGGATATTTGCCGCTATTTGATCAACTGCAGAAGAAGCAGTACTTATCTGATGATGAAGATCGACGGTTTTTTGCTGAATAATCTTAACATTGCCGCCGACCACTCCACTTGCAAGAATAGCCGTATCCATTGGAGCGGAAACCTGACTATTTGCCTTTCTGGAAGCTTTCCGCATATTACTTACAAGTTCCATTAAATTGTCGCAGTTTTTTTCATTTATGTTGACCGAAGATTGTTTTGAAAAATGTGGAATTTTCATATAATTCTCCTTTATTTATTAATATCATTGAAAAATGTAAAAATCAACCTTATATTGCACAATATGAAATAAATATACTATCATTTCGTAACCGGAGGATTTGTGAATAAAAATAAATTTGTTAAAGAATATAGTTTTTTACTGTTCGTTTTGCCTGCATTAATTATAATGCTGGCCGCCCCTTTTTCCCCTGCGCTTGATGTCAAAGGACATTTGATGCTTGGATGTGTGATTATCGCTATAGGGATATGGGTTCTAAAACCCCTTGGGCTTCCTTATTCAATAGGCGCTTTGTTCATTGCCAGTTTTGCGTTGATTATAGGGTTAAGGCCTGCGGTGGTATTTTCCGGCTTTGCAGAATCTGCTGTCTGGACATTGATCCCGGCGCTTTTTTTCGGCACTGTTCTTCGTAAAACCGGGTTGGGCAGAAATATTGCATTTGGGATCATTCGCCTGTTCCGCCCTTCATTTCCTTCCTTGATTACAGCATGGGTTGTTATCGGTGTAGTGTTGAGTATTTTTACGCCTTCTATGACCGTTCGTGTTGCGATCATGATTCCTATTGCAGTGCAGTGTTGTGAATTATGCGGCCTTAAGAAAAATTCAAAAGGGCAGTCTCTTATCATGTTGACGGCATTTGCAATGGCATTATTGCCGGGCAGCGGCTGGTTTACCGGTGTGCTTTGGGGCCCGATTATTCAGGGGCTTTACAATAATGTGCCGGAAATGGCGGGCATTGTTAATTTTGAAAGCTGGCTGTCTGTTTTACTGCTCCCCATGATAATTGTCTCTTTGCTTCTGGTTGTAATCAGTTATTTTTTCCTGCGCCCCGAGGACAAACTTTCTGCAGAAGGTTTTACTTCCTTGCAGGCAGGAGAAAAAATCATGCTTTCCAAACAGGAAAAAATAACAGGTGTTATTTTATTGATAGTATTTGCACTGTTTATTACAAGCGGTTTGCACGGTCTTCCGGCTGCCGCTATTTGTTTGGCCGCTGTTATTGCGTTTTTTGTTTTTAAGGTATTAACTCCCGAAGACCTTGGAACAGGCATAAGCTGGGACCTTGTAATTTTTTTAGCTATAGCTTTGAGCATAAACGGCATTTTCAGGGAGACAGGCATTTCAACATGGTTAAGCGGGATCATCGTGCCTGCATTAAGGCCATTTGCCGGAAACCCCTGGGTCTTTGCTCTGGTTATGCTGGCAATTTTATTTGCATGGCGCTTTTTAGATATTGCAATGTTCATTCCAACTATGGCGATACTTGTTCCGGTGTTACCCTCTATTCAGGCGGCGTATGGTATCAACCCCCTTATGTGGCTGCCGCTGTTTGTCATGGCCGCTAACGCATTTTTCATGAACTATATGAATATGTGGGCAATGATGGGCTCTAACATCGCAGGTGAACGCAGCTGGACACCCAAACACCTGGCCATATACAGCGTTATCTACTTTATTATCTGTATGGCAGTAATAGCAGTGATGATTCCCATTTGGCTTAGCAGAGGTGTAATTTAGGAAATTGACCGCCCCAGCATAACCTCTGCAAGAGGTAAATCCCCAGAGGCAATGGCGGTGCGGATGCGGCTTGAGCTGATTGGCAGAGAGCCTTCCATAACTTCCGGTACAATTTCTACCGGAATGGCGGCAGAGGCAAAAAACTTTTGAATTGCGGCGGCGGCTGTATCCAAGTTGTGTCCGCAGCGGAAATTACTTCCCACTGCCAGAAAACCAATGCTGCCGTGTTTTAACAAAAGTTCCAAAAACTCTCTGCCGGGCATTTGTCTGAACGAATCTGTAAAATCAATTACCAGCATTATCTCTACACCAAGTTTTTCTAATGCCGCAATCCTTTCCTCAAAGGTTTGGATATTGAGCGCATGTTTTTCTTCTTTGCTGCTGTCGCGGAATGTTACAACTGCCGGAATATAGTCAGGGTTATGCGAAACTATCCGGTTTATCAGGGCTTGATGTCCTCGGTGTACGCCGTCAAAAACTCCTATTGTGATTGAAGTTTTTTTTTCTTTAGTTGGCAGTCCGTTTTTTTGGAAGAGCTGCCAGTCAATCACCAGCATAAAGTTATCCTGTTGTGTTTGCCATGTCAAAGAAAAATTTTGCGCTTTTGGCTCTGCCGGCATTAAGAAGCAAATTTCCTGCATGGTTTGCCATTTCAGCGGCTGTGTCTTTGTCCATGTTTTTTAATGCAAGTTTAAATTCATCTGCGAGTTTTGGCTCTTTTTCGCCGCTCATCAGCTTTTGTTCAGCCAGTTTAAAGCGGAAAAGCCCGTAATCCGGCGCAAGTTTAACGGCTCTTTCAAACATACGGATCGCTTCCTTACCCTTTCCTTTAATGCTAAGGACAAGCCCCCATAAATAGCAAATGGCAGGGTCGGCTTTTGGTCTTGGCTTAAGTGCGCACCTGAGTTTTTCTGAAGCTCTGAACTCCAGTAAACAGCGCATATAATCTTCTATGCTAAAAGCCCATTTTCCGGCAAGTGCGCGGGCTTCGTGGTTATTGCTGCCAATAGCCGTAAGTTTTGGCATCAGGGCTTCCAGCTCGCCCTTGTTGTCTTCTTTAAAAAATATTTTTGCCGCTTCGATAAAAAGGGCAAGCGCTTCTTCTTTGTTACCTGCAAGTTCCAGCGCATTAGCGGCATTTGCGGCGTAAACGCCGTTTGAATAAACGCCGTTTGCATTGTTTATTTTAAAAGCCTTTTCCCATGCTGCTGCGGATTCTGCGTATTCTTTTAATTCCCAGTGGCAGCGTGCAAGCATTGTGTAATAATCAATATCTTTTTCAAGGATATCAGGGTGTTTTAAAATAAATTCTTTTAATTCAAAAAATTTGTCCAGCTCGTTAAGTATTTTTATTTTTTCTGTATGCGCAAGTTTTCCCTCCGGGGAATCCGGCCATTGTTCAAGAATGGAATCGATGTATTCTTCGGCTTCGCTGTACTGCCCAAGGCTGTACGACATTCGCGCTGCAAGGAGCAGTTCCCTTTTTGTTTTAACCTCTGTGTAGGAAACCGCCATTTGGCTGATTGTATCGTCCCTGCGTTTCCATGCTCTTTTTATCTGATCCAAAGCTTTGGAAGATTTGCCCATAACCGCAAAAGATTCAGCTAGCCTTAACCTTTTTTCTGCGTTGATGTTTGAATCATCTGTCCATTTTTGATACTGTTCTTCTATGATTTTAGTCCGCGTGTCTACAGAAATATATTCTAGGAAAGCTTTGCAGGAATACTCATTTGTGTTGAATACATTTGTATCGAATGTATTTGCGCTGGTATCATCAGTTAATGTCTCTGAGTCTGCTGTTTCAATTTCTGCTGTTTCAGTTTCTTCATAAGAAGCTGCGGCAAAACCCAGCCGGCCGCTGTTTATGGTATCATCGTTAATTTCCCCAAGCCATTTGCCGTTAACAATAAAAATTAAATAAGTGCCATAAGTAATTATATCAAGATTAAAACTGTCTCCGTTAAAATCGGAAATTTCTGTCCAGCTGATAAGCGCTCTTGGCGCGCCGTCCTTTACCACATCAAGACGGAAATATCCCTTGCTGGAGATAAGCGCCATGTAATAGGAATAGTCGTCCATTATACGGAAAATTATGCCTGTACTGGCATAACCGCCAAGGCTGTCAAGGCGGAATTTTGCATGTATAACATGATCGCGGTATTCCAGTTTGGGAATTTCCACCCAGGCGATACAGTTTGTTTTTTTCAAGCCCAGTACAAGTGCGCCGTCAGACGGATAGGCATCATAAGAAGATTCTGATTTAATAATAAATGGAGACTTTTGTGTTTTGGCAAAGTCTGCAGTCAGCTTGCCTTCCGGGGTTTTATCCGGATTTATTGGAAGTATTTTATTGGAGAGACCGTAAATGAGCCTTTTAGAAAAAATAGGCATGATAAAGGTTTACTGTAAAAAGATAAAAAAGTCGATACATCTTCCCGACCGGCTGGATGTTTTTCTGTTATTGGCTTTGCTTATTTTGATAATCAGCCCTTTTGTTATAAACTATTTTGTAAGGTTAAACGCAGAACGTAAACAGATAAATCTGTATCTTTCGCCGCGTTTTGTTGAATTTTTTGGCGAGGAGCTGACAAATACGCTTTTGCGGGAGTTTGAGGAAGAAAATCACGATCTAAAGATCCGGATATTAAACGATCCGGACAGAGAAGCCGATATCTTTATTTTTGATGAAGGTGAGTTCAGCGGATTTGCCGCCTCCGAATCCCTTATAAATTTAAGTCCGTACTCAAGCCGCAGAAGTATAGTACAGCAGCGTGCAGTACCTCTTGTCTCTTTTATGGATCTGCTTTTTTACAATATTGAGCTTCTTGAGACTTTAGGCTTTGACCGCCCGCCCAAAACAAGGGAGGAATTCCTTGCCTATGCAAGAGCTGGATCGTACGAAGACAGTACCCGTCATGCCAATATGTCGGGTACTGCATTCAGCCTGAGTCCTCAGGACAGGCTGGCTATGTCCAGAGATATTTTCTCCTGGATATGGGCATCTGGCAATGATTTTTGGCATGATGAAAACAGGCCGGTTCTTAATGCGGCAGCATCCAGCGATTTATCATTTCTTCGTAGTCTTTACAATGACAGAGTGCTTGCATACGGGATTTTTGACTCAACGGGCGAGCAGCGGCTCAGGGAATTTGCTCAGGGGAGAATTGTCATGATGATTGCTTCTGCCGGAGCAATTCCGTTTTTAAGGGAAAGCATGGGAGACGATGCGTTTGGCATTACAAACATTCCCGGTTCGGGGCTTGGGGGCAGATACAGCGCGGGTCTTTCCGGTATATATGCCGGTATTAATGTGAACAGCAGTTCTCCTGACAAAGCATGGGCTTTTGTCTCCTTTCTTGCCGAACAAAGCCCGCTTTTTTGTGAGATGTTCAAGGCAATTCCCGGTATGCTGTCGGAGATAATCCCCGGCGATTATGTAAAAGATGACCCTTTTTATTCAAAAGCGTGGGATATTTACGAATCTTCAAGAATAGTCAATGGGTTTTTAAGAAACCCTGACGCAGAAAAATACGAAAACGCCTTTCTGGAAGAAATGCAGGCTTTTTTCAGGAGTACAAGGCCGCCGCAGGAAACAATTACCGCCATTCAACAACGCTGGGACGCCATTACTGGACAGTGAAACCGGCTAAAAATCGATTTAACCAAATTTTAAAAAAAACTTGACGGTTTTAGATTTATGGGTTTATCATTAGTTAATCGGTTTGCTCGAATCTGTCTGTAGGGGTGGTATCGGCAAAAACTTACTTTTTGGAGGTTTTTTAATGAAGAAGGTATTTTTACTTGTAATGGTCGGCTTGCTGATCTGCGTTGGAACAGCATTTTCACAGGGAGTTCCGTTTACAGGGGAAGTAAACGTTGAAGATGATCAAAAAGAAGGGGGAAACTCCCATATTACTCTGACTACATCCACAAGAGATGGAGCGCCTGCCTGGCGTATTCAGGGACGTATGATGCCCGGTCTTGAGTATCCTTATGTAACTCTCAACTTTGAACCAGATGATGCAACAAGGGAGCGTCTTAGGAGTGCAAGAACTATTCATTTTAAGGTACTTGGAGACGGTAATCGTTATAGAATGGAATATCGGACAGAACCTGTAAGGGATTATGCATACCATGCATATACTTTCCGCACCACAGCCGGACAGGTAACACAAGTTTCAATACGGCAGGCTATGTTTATTCAACCTGCCTGGGGAGCATCAGTACCGTTAAATCCGCGAAGAGCAATAGCCCTTTGTATTGTTCCAGACGATGCTTTAAGAGACGGCACTCCATTTGATCTGACAGTCTTTGATCTCAGAATCGAATAAAGATGTAACAATGCGCGGTTAGCAGGAAGTTTTAGTGGCAAAAAAATACATTGTATTTGTATTGATATTTTTCTCTGTACTGTTAACCGCGTGTACGCGAAGAGCCGAACCCGCAAAAATCCCGGACATTGTAAGCGATCATGTATTAGAGGTTGTAAGCGGGAAATCGGCTCTTAGCTTTTTCAGGGACGAGGGTATTTCTGTAGGGTGGAATTTGGGGAACACTCTGGATTCTTACAGAAGCGGTGTCGGGGGCGAAGTATACTGGAGCAATCCTCCGGTTACTCAGGAATTAATGGACGCCGTAAGGGCTGCCGGTTTTGATATTATCCGTATTCCCGTAACATGGATGGGACATATCGGAGACGCTCCTGATTATCTGGTTAGTACCGCCCGCCTTGAGCGTGTTGCAGAAGTTGTAGACATGGCGCGTAACGCCGGATTTAAAGCGGTTATCATCAATCTGCATCATGACGGTTCTACTACAGATGTAAACAGAGAAGACGGCTGGCTGTCGGTTTCCAAAGCAAGCAGGAATCAGGAGGCTTCAAATCAGATTACCGCCCAATTTACCCGCTTGTGGGAGCAAATTGCCGCGTACTTTAAAAATTACGGCGACTGGCTGATATTCGAAGGCTTTAATGAACTTCATGACGGTAATTGGAGCGCGGTAACCGATCCCGGTCAGTTCATTGTTATACACAGGTGGAATCAAACTTTTGTTGACACTGTGCGATCAACAGGCGGCAATAATGAAAACCGCTATCTTGTAATTTCAGGATATGTAAAAGCGCCTAGGCATACGCTTTCTGGTTTTACTCTGCCAAGAGACAGCGCTAAGGATAAATTGATCGTCAGTATTCATTATTATGATCCTTATGAGTTTGGGATTGCGGGAACTCGTTTAACTTGGGGAACGGATGCCGACAGGCAAAAAGTAGAAGATGACTTTGCTCCTTTTAAAGAACGGTACATAGATAATGGTGTTCCAGTTATTATAGGGGAGTCCGGTGCAGTGCTTCAATTTCATGACTTTGATGAAGAAAAAGAAGGTCAGGCGCGGCAAAGCAGGGTTGAGTATATTCCGTATGTGTATGCTGCGGCAGCCAGATATGGACTTGTTCCCATTTACTGGGATAATGGATTGAACAGGGGAGATGGCGAAAAATTTGGTCTTTTTGACAGGTGGCTGCTTGAGCCGAATTCAGAAGACAGCGAGGAGCTTCTCAGATTAATGATCAATGCTGTAAAATTGTAAAATGAGAAAAAAACTTCATTTTAAATGTGGAATAATTTAGTAAAATAGAGGCTGTAGGAAAAATGATAAACAGGATTTTTGACTTTTTTAATTTAAGAAAAATCACTGCGATTGCTGCTGTTATTGCTGTTGTGGCGCTTATCTTGGTGGTCGCCGGAAGACAGGAATCGGATTTTTCGGAAAAATATGCCGGGTTCGATCTTAGCGGAGCAAGTACAGGAAGAACAAACATTTATGCACGTTATATGGAACGTTATGCGGGAATGCCTGTTGGGCAGCAGGATATCCCCATAGATATTTTTGCGTGGACTTCCGCAGAAGGAGCTTCCATACTTGAAAATTTTGAAAATGCCGGCCGCGTTTTACGCACAGAAGAAACTGGTTATGTCGAATTCAGGGTCTATGTTGAAAACGCAGGTCTTTACAATATACATCTTGAATATTTCCCGCTTCCGTCGCGCGGTATCGCAATGGAACGTACCTTATACATTAATGGAGAAATCCCTTTCCTTGGCGCTGACAGGATTACGTTTCAGCGTGTGTGGGGCGACGGAGGTCCCAGCCGTTTTGACAATCAGGGCAATGAAATCCGCGCTCCTCAGGTGGAAATACCCCGCTGGGAAGAAGCGTGGTTCAGGGATTCTCTTGGTTATATCACAGAACCTTATACTTTCTATTTTCAGCAAGGAGAAAATATCATCAGGCTTGCCGGCGTTAATGAGCCAATGGCAATTCGTTCTCTTTCATTAAAAGTTCCTGAAAGAACAATAAGCTACCGCGAATTTATTGCAGGAGTAAATCAGGAGCAGTATAGAAATTCCCGCACCAACTTTCAATTAAGAATACAGGGAGAAAGAGCGGCAAGCCGTTCAGATCCTTCATTATATCCGGTTTATGACCGTTCTTCCGGGGCTACAGATCCTGCCAGCGTGGCAAGAATACGTCTTAACATGATCGGCGGCGAAAGGTGGAGTGTAGCAGGACAATGGATAGAATGGGAATTTGACGTACCGGAAAATGGTATGTACCGTGTTTCTATCAAGGGGCGGCAAAATTACAACCGAGGTTTTGTATCTAACCGTACAGTTTTTATAAATGGCGAAATGTTCTGCAAAGAACTTGCCTCTGTTCCTTTTCCATATAACAACAAATGGAGGCGCGTTACATTAGGTGATGATCAGGGATATATGACGCTTCCTCTTAGGAGAGGTACAAATACTATCAGGCTGCAGGCAACACTCGGCGATTTGGGCGAAATGCTGAACGTAATGGAAGAAAGCATTTACCGCCTAAATGCTATTTACCGCAAGATACTTGTACTGACAGGGCCGGAGCCGGATATCTTCCGCGATTACCGTGTAGAAGTTGTCTATCCCGAAATACTCGATGCAATGGATCTGGAAAGCAAGATACTTTACAAACTTGTTGATGATTTAACCCGCTATTCAGGTGAACGCAGCGCACAGGCGGCGGCGACATTAACTTTAGCGCGGCAGTTGGAACTTTTTGTCAGGCGTCCCGACAAAATTCCAAGAACGCTTGTCAACTTTAAAGGCAATATCAGCTCCCTTGGCGACAGTCTGATTGCTCTTTCATCGTCCCAGCTTGATATTGACTACATTACAATCAGCACCGAAGATGTTGAATTGCCGCCGATAAGAGAAAATTTCTTTGTCGCCGCTTCGCATGAAATCCGCTCGTTTTTTGCGTCCTTCTTTGTAGATTACAGTAATCTTGGGGACGTGTACCGCGAAGGCGCAAATGTTATCGAAGTATGGATACTCGCAGGACGCGATCAAAGTACCATTCTAAAATCAATGATAGACGACACCTTTACTCCTTTAACCGGGATTAGGGTAAATGTTAAGCTGGTAGCGCCGGATGCGGTTATGCCTGCGGTTGTTGCCGGCACCGGGCCTGATATTGTACTTACCGCTCCGCAGGGTGATGTTATTAACTACGCTATCCGCAGAGCTGTTGTGGATATTTCCAAAATGCCCGGTTATGAAGATGTGATAAAGGAATTAAACCCCAGTGTTATGGTTCCTTTCACCTATGGCGGCGGCGTGTGGGGTCTTCCTGAAACACAGTACTTCCATGTAATGTTTTACCGCAAAGATATTTTTGAAGAACTTGATTTGGAATTACCAAATACATGGGACGATCTTATAAACATACTGCCAATCATTCAGAAAAATAATATGCAGGTTGGCATTCCTTCTGTTGCAAACAGTGTTTTACCAGACTTTTCTAACTTCCTTGCGCATCTGTTCCAGCGGGGCGGCCGGCTTTACAATGATGAAGGCTCACGAGCGCTTTTAGATTCAGAAATTGCCATAGAAGCGTTTGATGTCTACACAAAATTTTACACCCACTATAAAGCCCCCGTTGTCTATGACTTTTTAAACCGCTTCCGTACAGGCGAAATGCCTCTTGCTTTTGCAGACTATACCAATTTTAATACGCTGGAAGTTTTTGCTCCTGAGCTCCGCGGCCTTTGGGGTTTTGCCATTATGCCGGGTCTGCCGCAGAGCGACGGCACTATAGACCGTTCTGTATCGACAGGAACGCTTGCATCTATGATTATTTCCGATACTGAGCACCCGGATCTGGCATGGGAATTTTTAAGGTGGTGGGTCAGCTCAGGTACTCAGTTAAGGTTTGGGCGTGAGCTTGAAAGTATTATCGGCGCTGCTGCGCGTTATCCTACCGCGAATTATGAGGCGTTTAAACAGCTTGCCTGGGGCGCTGAACAAATGGCGGTGCTTGATGAGCAGCGTTCATGGACAGTGGGTACGCCCGAAGTCCCCGGCGGATACTTTGTAAGCCGTCATATCGTTAACGCTGTCCGCCGTATCTTAAACGAAGGTCAGGATACGCGGGAAACGCTTTTGGATTATACAATTACAATCAATGATGAGTTGATAAAAAAACGTAAAGAATTTGGTCTGGAATAGGGGGAATAATGAGTCTTGCTAGATATATAGAAAAAAGAGGAGAAGCCAGTGAAAGGCGTGCAAGGGAAATTTACAAACACCGCGTTTGTTATATTTTTCTTGCGCCCTACGCAGTTGTTTTTCTTCTTTTCTTTGTAGCGCCGCTTGTAATATCAGTCTTCTTTAGTTTTACATACTTTAACATTCTTGAACCGCCAAGGTTTATCGGGCTTCGCAATTATATCAATCTTCTTTTGGCAGATGATGTATTTTTAATAGCGGTAAAAAATACTTTTATAATGGCGGCAATAACAGGGCCTATCGGCTATATAATGGCATTTTTATTTGCATGGTTTATTAATGAGCTGCCGCGTTATGTTCGCGCTTTTGTAACTCTTGTTTTTTACGCTCCGTCAATTTCCGGTCAGGCTTTTATGATTTGGGCATTGATTTTTTCCGGCGATGCTTATGGTTACATAAACGGTCTTTTAATGGGTCTTGGCATACTTGATCAGCCTGTGCTCTGGCTTACAGACCCTGCGTACATGATGCCAGTAATGCTGGTGGTTATCTTATGGATGAGTTTAGGCGCGGGCTTCCTTGCATTTATCGCAGGGTTGTCTACTATTGATCCAACTCTTTATGAGGCGGGTCTTGTAGACGGCATTACAAACCGCTGGCAGGAATTGTGGTATATTACTCTGCCAAACATGAAAGGTATGTTGATGTTCGGCGCGGTTATGGCAATAACCCAATCATTTGCTGTGGCAGATGTTACAATCGTACTTGCGGGATTCCCAAGTACGGACTATGCCGTTCATACTGTTGTAAACCACCTGATAGACTTTGGCTCAATACGTTTTGAAATGGGTTATGCTTCCGCTATAGCGACCATACTGTTTTTCACAATGATTCTTTGCAATTATATTGTTCAGAAAATGCTCAAGCGGGTAGGAACTTAAGGGGTATAATATGAAAAAACAAAAAAAATTAGTCGGCGGAAAAAGACTTAACCGTTCTTATGGCGGTGATGCATTTATTTATACATTGCTTGCTATCTTTGGAACATTCTTTGCATTCCCGCTTGTTTTCTCCATTAACCATGCATTCAAACCAATGAACGAAATCTTTTTGTTTCCTCCAAATATTTTTGTGCGCAATCCCACCATGAATAATTTTCAGGATCTGTTCATTATAATGAGTAAATCATGGGTTACTTTTTCCCGTTATATTTTTAACACAGTGTTCATTACGGCGGCAGGAACGGCGGGGCTTATTTTGGTCGCTTCAATGGGGGCATTTGTTGTTTCTAAGTACAAGTTTCCGGGTTCAAAGATTTTCTTTCAGGGTGTAATTATAACCCTTATGTTTTCCGGCTATGTAACTGCAATCCCCAACTACCTTATTTTGGCAAGGCTTGGCTGGGTTGATACCTACCTTGCAGTAATTATTCCGGCATTTGCTATGCCAATGGGGTTCTTCCTTATTAAACAGTTTATAGACACTATACCGGATACCTTGCTGGAAGCCGCGACTGTAGACGGCTCTAAAGAGTTTGGTATTTTCATGTGGATTATTCTTCCGTTAATTAAGCCGGCATGGCTTACTGTAATGATTTTCTCTGTTCAGGCTTTGTGGAATGCAAGGGCTTCCAATGTTATTTACTCTGAACAGTTAAAGACATTGCCGTATGCGCTTCAACAGATTATCACAGTCGGTGTTGCCCGTGCGGGTGTAGGCGCTGCTGTAACTCTCTTTGTTATGATTGTTCCTCTTGTGCTGTTTATACTTACCCAAAGTAATATATTGCAGACTATGGCGAATTCTGGAATTAAGGAGTAATATATGAAAAGAAAAACCATTACCTTCTTTATTTTGCTCTTTGTTCTTTGCCCTTTGCTCTTTGTATATGCAGATCCAACTAACTATACATACAACTACGATTATTGGAATGAGCAGGTCGCAACTCCCGATGCTTACCGTGCAAGCGTCTATCTTCTTGGAACAACCTTTGGCACAAGTAATCTGCGAGAACCTCAGGGGCTTTATATCAGGGATAACCGTATTTACATCTGCGATTCAGGCAATAACCGTATACTGTTAATTGAGGTTGATGAAGATCAAAATCATAATCTTGTTTCTATATTTTCTTCTGTAATAATTGACGGCGAAGAATCTCCTTTTAATTTTCCCTCAGATCTTTTTGAAGACAGGGACGGTTCAATTTATATTGCAGACACAAATAATCAGCGGGTGCTTAGGCTGGACAGTAATTGGAATCATGTTTCTACTATATTAAAACCGCAAGATGAAAGTTTTGAGGAACATCTGGACTTTCTTCCGGTTAAACTGGTGGTTGATTTTGCAGGACGTGTCTTTATACAGGCGCGGAATGTCAACAAGGGATTGCTGGAATTTGACAGCCGTGGAGAATTTGCCGGATATATGGGAGCAAACAGGGTTCATGTAAATATCATAGATTATGTATGGAAAGCTCTTTCTACACAGGCGCAAAGAGAACGTATGGATCTTTTTATTCCTACCGAGTACAGCAATGTCGCATTAGACAGCGAAGGTTTTGTCTATGTTACCAATAACAGCGGACAGACAGATCCTGTAAGAAGACTTAATGCTATGGGGCAGGACATTCTTATCCGTAATGGTTATGAGCCTCCCGTAGGAGACCTTGCCTTTGGCAATGCCGGAGGCATACTTGGGCGTTCAAGGTTTATCGATATTGTCGCATTCCCCAATGACTCCTATGCCTGTTTTGACAGAACAAGGGGGCGGATTTTTCTTTACGATTTTCAGGGCAACCTTCTGTACGCTTTTGGAGGCATAGGTAACCGCGACGGTTACTTCCGCCAGCCTGCGGCGCTGGACAGAATGGGAGATGTTCTTTACGCACTTGATTCAGGAACAGCGTCTTTAACACGTTTTGATCTTACAGGCTACGGGCTGATGATAAATAATGCTTTGAATGAATATAAGGCAGGCCGCTATGAAGCTTCTGCGGTGGTATGGGAACAAGTACTCAAGATGAACGGCAACTACGACCTTGCATATATCGGCATTGGCCGCGCTGCGCTTAGGCAGGGCGATTATCAAAAAGCGATGAGGTACTATAAACTTAAACATTTCCGCGCAGGTTACGGCAAAGCATTCCAATTGTACCGCAAACAGTGGATGGAAGAAAACTTGTGGAAGATGCTTTTGGGCTTAACAATTATCATTGTTGTACCTGTTGTTGTTAAAAAATCTATTAAACTTATCAAGGAGATCAGGGAAGCATGAAATATTTCACTGATAAAGAATGGTGGGAGCATCTTGGTAAAACTTTAAAGTATTCGCTGTATGTTTGTACTCATCCCCTTGACGGGTTTTGGGATTTAACCCATGAAAAACGCGGTTCTATCGCGGCGGCAAATGTAATTGTCTTTGTGGCGGTTGTTGTAGAAGTTTTCCGCTTAACATTGACAAACTTCCTGTTTGTTTCGATAAACATGGAGTACTTTAATGCGATTATTGTAGTAATGCGGGTTATCATGCCAATTCTCCTTTGGACTGTTGCAAACTGGGGGCTTACAACCCTTATGGACGGCAAGGGAAAAATGACAGATATCTATATGGCTATCGCCTATGCTATGGTACCTTATGTAATTATCAATGCCTCAATGATTGTACTTAGTCAGGCAATAACATTCGAAGAAGGCGCGGTTTACTGGGTGCTTTCCGGCTTTGCAGTGTTATGGACAGGTATTTTAATTCTTGCTGGCATGATGATGATACACGATTATTCGCTTACAAAGGCGATTTTTTCCAGCCTGCTAACCATTGTAGGAATGGGAATTATGGTATTTGTATTTGTTGTATTTTTCAGCCTTGTAAGTGATGCTGTAGCGTATTTTATTTCGCTTTACAGAGAAATATTATTCCGGATAATTTAGGGGGAACTCAGCGATGTTGTTGAAAAAAACCATTTGGCTGTTTTTAGTTTTAAGTTTTATATTTTCTTTAGCCGCCTGTACAAAACAACAGGTTAGGTACAGACCTCTTGTTGGTTATGAACGGGAAGAAGAGCTGGACGATGTTGTTATATTAGAAAATAATTATCTGGAACTGCGTTTCTTGCCGGAGACTGCCGGGATAATTCTTAGAGATAAAGCAAGCGGTACGCTGTGGCATTCTACTCCTGCGGACGCGGCTAATGACACTCTGTCTAGTGTTGTTATGACAGATCTTATGATGTCTCAGTTCTCCTTGCAATATGCCAATGTTTCTGGAGTAGGGGAGACTCTTTATTCAAATACTCAGAGTATTGCCCGCGGCGCTTATGAATATTCTATTGTAGACGGCAGTCTGGAGGTTAACTATACGGTAGGCAATGTTCCCCGTACTTTTATCCTTCCTTTTGCCGCTCCTGAAAGCCGGATATTGCCCTATTTGCAGAGTATGGATAACGATGCCAGGCGGAGAGTCGAAGCAAGTTACCGTTTATATGATATTGATAATCTGCGCTCAACAGATAACAGAAGCGAACTGCTTTCACAGTTTCCTGATTTAGCAAATGAAAAAGTATATGTTCTTCGTGAAAATACTCAGGAGTTTATGAGGGAACAGATAGAAGAGTTGTTTGCCGAGGCAGGGTACACCCGTGATGATTATTACGAAGACACTGCCCGCTATGCCGGTGCAAGCGGAGCGGAGAGACCGGCCTTTACAATTACGCTTCGTTATACCCTTGACGGGAAAGCTTTAAAAGTAAATATTCCTTTTGACAGAATAGCGTATCATCCTTCTTATCCAATTATTCGTCTAGATGTTCTGCCATTTTTTGGCGCAGGCGGTCTTAATGATGAAGGTTACTTATTAGTACCGGACGGCAGCGGCGCTCTTATATACTTTAACAATGGCAAGTATAGTCAGCTTGCTTCTACTAATCCTATATATGGCTGGGATGAAGCTGCACCGCGTGATGCTGTAATTATTGATAACAAAGCGCCTTATCCTGTTTTTGGTATTCAGAAAAACGGCGCCGCTATGTTATGTATTATAGAAGAAGGCGCTGCATACGCCAGCGTACAGGCTGATGTATCCGGGCGTAACAGTTCTTATAACCGTGTGTTTCCGTACTTTGAAATGATCCATGGAGCGGTAATGGACATTTCTGGAAGGTCCGACCGCGATGTATACCTTTATGAATCCGGCCTGCAAGAAAATGAAAGTATCACTTTGCGTTATGCTGTCTGTGAAAATGACGGCTATGTGGGTATGGCCAAAGAATATAGAGCGTGGATGCTTAACAAATATCCTTCTCTTGCGAACCGGCCTCCCATGCCAAGCGGCGTTCCTGTAGCGATAGAAATTGTCGGCGCTGTAAATAAAACCCAGCACCGGCTTGGCATTCCCTTTGATCTTCCGCTTAGGCTTACTTCTTATAACGAAGCGGAAGACATGATTCATGACTTTGCCAAATTTGGCTGGAGAAATGTAAGCGTAAAACTTACCGGGTGGTTTAACAGAAGTTATGAACATACAGTTCCTAATGATATTAAATTGATAAGAGAGCTGGGGAACAAAAGGAATTTTACAAATCTTGTTTCCGCAGCAGATCAGTACGGTTATGATTTATATCCCGAAGCGGATTTTGTATACATGAGGGATCTGCGTACTTTTGACGGATTTAACCTTTACCGCGATGCGGCAAGGTATGTAACCCGTAAACGGGTAGAAAGGTATCCCTTTAGCTTTGTCTGGTTTGGCGAACGTATAAGGTGGGGCAAGCTCAGTTATCTGGCCCGTCCAGCCGTAACAATGAACATGATCGACATATTTATGGATAAGGCCTCCGGTTTTGGGTTAAATAACATTGCCTTCAGAAACATGGGCGCAAAACTTGGCGGTGACTACAATGAAAGACGAAGGGTAAGCCGGGAAACTGCGATGATAATGCGGCAGGAAAAATTTGACGAGCTTTCCCGCGCTGGAAACAAGATGATGATTGGTACAGGCTTTGACTATTGTGCGCCGTGGGCGGATATTATTGTTGATATGGCCATTGAATGTCAGGGTTACAGCATAACCGATGTTTCAGTTCCATTTTATCAAATAGCCCTGTCTGGGCTTGTGCCTTATACAGGCCGCGCAATTAACCTTGCAGAAGATTACACAAAAAATCTGCTAAGGATAATCGAAAGCGGAGCGGGCTTATACTTTAGTTTTATGAAAGAAGAAACCGTAGAGCTTCAGGAAACAAAGTTCAGGCAGTTTTACGCAAACGAATATGACAAATGGGTATACGATGCTCATGCGCTTTACACCCGGTTTACTAACGATTTTGCAGGCTTGTATGGCCAGGAAATTACGAATCATATTATATTAGCTCCCGGAATTACTGTAACTGTATATTCAAGCGGCGCTATGGTTGCGGTAAACAGAAGCGATAAGCCCTGGGTTTATGAAGGCACTATCTTACGGGCCGACAGCTATGTTGTACTGAGGTAAGAAGGAGGAATAATGAAATTTTTAAGCAGATACTATACAAGGAAAGATGAAAAACTTTCATTGACAAGCGAAGGCAGAAATGCGATTGCCGGGTACTTGTTCCTTCTTCCTTTTATAATTGGTTTTTTCTCGTTTATGTTTTTCCCCCTGCTGGAATCTTTTCGTATGGTTTTCAGCAATGTCAGAATCGATATTGCAAGAAATGGTTTTGCAATGGAGTTTACCGGCCTTGAAAATCTTAGGCGGGTATTTTTAATCGACCCGGAATTTAACCGTATGCTTACAGAAGAAGTCTGGCGTATGGTATTGATTGTTCCGGCAATTATTATTTTCAGCCTCTTTGTTGCCTTGATATTAAACCAGGAGTTTAAGGCCAGAGGTTTTGTAAGAGCAGTTTTCTTTCTTCCGGTAATTTTGTCTTCCGGTATAATGATTGGGCTTGAAACAAACAACTCTCTTTTAAACAACATGGCGGAGATTATCAAAGAAGGGAATATGTTAAAGGCTTCTATTACCAATGTATTAGAAGATATACTTGTTGCCGAAGGCGCAGCAAGCGATTTTATGGCATATATATTTGTCATTGTTAATCAAATTTATGATATTGCAATGGCATCAGGCATTCAGATAATTATTTTCCTTTCCGCCCTGCAGACAATTCCTGTAAGCATGTTCGAAGCTGCCGAAATAGAAGGTGCGACAGGGTGGGAATGTTTCTGGAAAATAACTTTCCCAATGGTAAGCCCGTTAATACTTGTCAATGTAGTATATAGTGTAGTAGACTATTTTATGAGGACAGATAACCTTGTTATGGATAAAATTAACAACACGCTGATACAGCGTCTGGAATTTAGTTTTTCCACCACAATGGCATGGGTTTATTTTCTGGTTGTAATGGTGATCATAGGAACCGCCGTTGGTATAATTTCTAAAAAGGTGTATTACTATGAATGATAAAAAAACAAAAGAATGGGGAAATATACAGAGTAATTACTTTGTAAAAAAGAAAGCATGGGATTTATCCTATAAAATTTGCCGCACTGTTCTTTTATTTGGTCTTTGTTTTCTTATTTTACAGCCGCTTTTGGACAAACTTTCTGTCAGCTTTATGAGTTCGGAAGACCTTTATGACGGTACTGTGATAAGCGTTCCGCGTAATTTTACGCTGGAAAATTACGCCAGAGTAAATTTATTAATTGGCTACTGGTCATCGCTTTTTCAGACAATATTGATTGTACTTAGCAGCTCAATTCTGCAGATTTCTGCATGTACTCTTGCAGGTTATGGTTTTGCACGTTTTAAGTTTCCGTTTAAAAATTTCTTGTTTTTCTGCGTAATGCTGATTATCATTGTTCCGCCTCATACTATAATGTCTTCGCTCTATCTGAATTTCCGCTTTTTTGATGTGTTTGGCATTATACGGCTTACAACTGGGCAGCCTGTTAACCTTTTAAACAGTGTTGTAGGGTTTCTGCTGCTTTCGGCGACAGGCATGGGATTAAAAAGCGGTCTTTATATATTTATGCTCAGGCAATATTTCCGTGGAATGCCCAAAGAATTGGAAGAAGCTGCATGGGTAGACGGCTGCGGTAAGTTTAAAACCTTTATTCGCATTATGCTCCCCGATGCTATGCCAATACTTACATCTTGTTTTCTGTTTTCGTTTGTATGGCAGTGGACAGATTCTTTCTTTACGACATTGTTTTTGACAAACTACAGAGTATTGTCAAGGGGTCTTAGCGGTCTTGCAGAACGTTATTCTGTCTGGTATGCACAGACAAATATTGCTGGAGCCAGCGGAGCCGGTGTCAGCGCATTTGCGCCTGTCGCACAAACTCAAATGATGCTTGCAACGGGAATGTTGATGTGCCTTGCCCCATTAATTTTACTGTATCTTGTGGCACAAAAAGCCTTTGTTGAGTCCTTGAGTCAGACAGGTATTAAGATGTAGTATTATATTACAGGTTTCAACGCGGATCTGCTTTGCGGAAAGCCGCTTGAGATAAATATTTTTTGGAGGAATTATATGAAGAGAACAAAACGGATTGGAGTTATCTTGTGTACTCTTATACTTGTGGCAAGTGTCATTGTATTAGCAGGGTGCGATAGAGCTCCTTCTCTCAAAGGTACGGAAATTGTGATCGGTAACTGGTGGGCAGATTACGACACAAACACTTTCCAGCCGCAGAATGATGCTGACGAAAGGACTCTTGAATGGCGTATTAAGATTCAAAAAGATAATGACTTTGTAATGCGCGAATCAAACATTGCAAGCTGGAGCGAAATGCCGCAGATAGCAGCAACTTCTATTATGGCAGGCGATCCGGAAGCGACAGTATTCGTGCTTCAGGGTAACTGGGCAATTTCATTGCTGCGCCAGGGTCTTGCCTATCCAATCACCGATAATACAGCTGTAGATCTTAGGAATCCGACACCTGTAACAAGAGGCGTGCCAGCTCCTGAATGGAATCAAAGTACGCTTGATACATTTAACTTTGGCGGCAAGAGTTATGCTTTTTCTGTCGGCGTTAATATGACAAATGCTCAGGTTATATTCTTTAACAAGAGACTCTTTAGGGAAGCAGGTCTTGATCCCAACCTTCCTTATGATATGCAAAGAGACGGTACATGGACATGGGAAAACTTCCTGAATGTCGCAAGGCAGCTTACAAGAGATATTGACAATGACGGTATTATTGATACCTATGCTATGCCAAGAGACCTTTCTACTGATATGCTCGATGCCATTATTGCAAGTAACGGCGCTCAGTATGTCAGAAGAGATGCAAGCGGCAGATTTGTTAATGCCACCAACACTCCTGAATTTATTGAAGCTCTTCAATTTGCAATCAGACTGCAAACCGAAGGCGTTTTGAAACCACAGCCTGCCGGCGCTAACTGGGACTGGTACAAAGCTGAATTTGCCGACGGAAACGTTGCCATGCGTGTTGATGAATCCTATGTATGGGGCGAATTACAGAACATGAGAGACGACTGGGGTGTAGTATTGTTCCCCAAAGGTCCTAGAGTATCCAATTATCGTGTATTTACCCGTGAGAACGTTCTTGTTGTTCCCGCTACATTCAGCGATGAACAAGTTAATCAGATTATGTACGCTCTTGCTCTCTGGTATACACCTCAGACAGATGACTGGAAATCCGGCTGGTACAACACATTCCGCGATGCCCGCGCAGTTGATGAAACACTTGAATTGATCCGTGACACAAGCCTGCACATGCACAAGAACTTCGTTCTTATTCCTGGCATGCAGCGCGGTCATATTGCATGGGAAATGTGGCATCATGACGGCGATCCTGCACAGCTTGTTGAAAGAGTTTCTGCAAACTGGAACAGCTTGATCGACGATGTTAACGCCGAACTCTTCTAAAATATTTTAATCAATTTTTGTTGGTTATCCTGGCAGCGTCCAGCTGCCGGGATTTTTTTTACTTTTTTGGCGGGAACTCCCGCTTTATTATGGAGAAAATATGAGCAGTACTATTATTAGCGGAGGCAGTCTGCCAAATATCCCGTGGGAAGAAAGACCAGCTTCCAGCAATCCAGAGAAAGAGTTAATGTGGCGTTATTCAAAAAACCCGATTATCCCCAGAAATTTGACAATGTATTCAAACAGTATTTTTAACAGTGCGGTTGTTCCATTCAATGGAGAGTTTGCAGGTGTGTTCCGCTGCGACGATACCGCCCGGCAAATGGAAATCCATGCAGGACGCAGCAAGGACGGCATTAACTGGAAGATAGAAGATCATCCAATTAAATTTTTAAAGGAATGCACTGACGTCCCCGATTCTGATTATAAATATGATCCTCGTGTAATTTTTATAGAGGACAGGTACTGTATAATCTGGTGCAATGGTTATCATGGCCCTTGCCTTGGAATGGGCTACACTCATGACTTTGAAGTTTTTTACCAAATGGAAAACTCAATGCCCCCCTACAACCGCAACGGAGCGTTTTTCCCGCGCAAGATCGGCAATAATTACGCTATCTACCACCGTCCCAGCGATGCAGGTCATACAGCGTTCGGCGATATTTGGTATTCAGAAAGCCCCGACTTTGTTTACTGGGGTAAACACCGCCATGTAATGTCGCCCACCGGCGGCTGGCAATCCACAAAAATAGGAGCAGGTCCCTGCCCAATAGAAACCACCGAAGGCTGGCTTGTTTTTTATCACGGCGTACTAACAAGCTGTAATGGCTTTGTCTATTCCTTTGGCGCAGCTTTAATGGACATCGACAAACCTTGGAAGGTAATTGCCCGCGCACGTCCATACATAATCAACCCCCGTGAAATCTACGAAATTGCAGGCGATGTCCCCAATGTAACCTTCCCCGTCGCAGCCCTCACCGACAAAGACACAGGACGAATAGCAATCTACTACGGCTGCGCCGACACAGTTACGGGTTTGGTCTTTGGCAAGGTTGACGAAATAATAGCGTGGATAAAAAAGAATAAGTTATAAATAATTGCCCACGGATTTACACGGATTAGCACGGATTTTTTGATTTTGAATTTTAATCCGTGTTAATCCGTAAAATCCGCGTAAATCCGTGGTTATTGTTATCAACCTTTAACCAAACATCCCTGGAGGCATACCCGGCATTCCGCCGCGTGCGCCTTTGGCCATTTTTTTCATCATGCCGCGCATTTTTTCAAACTTTTTTAAGAGGCGTGAAACTTCCGCGACCGATGTCCCCGAACCGCGCGCAATGCGGCTGCGGCGCGGCGGGCCGATGATTAGGTGGTTTGCTCTTTCCTTGCGTGTCATGGAGCTTAGTATCGCTTCCTGGCTTTTCAACTCCGCCTTGTCGATATCTTCTTCGCTGATTTGTCCCGCAAATCCCGGTATCATTTCTAACATTGATTGCAGAGAGCCCATTTTTTTAACCGCACGCAGTTGACTAAGCCAGTCTTCCAGAGTGAAACTTTCTTTCTCCATTTTTTTCTGGAGTTCAAGAGCCTCTTTTTCATCGATTACTTCCTGCGCTTTTTCCACAAGGCTTACAACATCGCCCATGCCGAGTATTCGCCCTGCTATACGTTCGGGGTGGAAAGGTTCAAAGTCTTCCGGCTTTTCGCCGACGCCGGTAAACTTTAACGGTTTGCCTGTTACCGTTTTTAAGGAGAGAGCCGCTCCGCCGCGAGTGTCAGAATCAAATTTGGTAAGCACAACTCCCGTAAGGCCTATTTTTTCGTCAAAGGTTTTGGCAATATCCGCGGCAGCTTGTCCTGTCATCGCGTCGGCAACAAGGAGCATTTCATCAGGTTTGGCGGCATTTTTTAGGCGGGATAATTCCTCCATCATGATTTCGTCAATCTGCAGCCGCCCTGTGGTGTCGATGATCAAAGTATCGATCATGTTTTTCTTTGCCCAAGAAACTGCATTTTGATAAACTTTAACGCTGTCCTTTGCTCCGTCTTCTCTGTGGACAGGGATTCCAATCTGATTGCCGAGTACAAAAAGCTGTTCCATTGCGGCGGGGCGGACAAGGTCGCAGGCTACAAGAAGAGGTTTGCGTCCTTCTTTTTTCAGGCGCAGGGCAAGTTTTGCCGCGCTTGTGGTTTTTCCCGAACCTTGAAGTCCAAGCATAAGTATTATAGAGATAACATCGGGGCCGCGCAGTTTTAAAGCGCGGCTTGCGGGATCTTCATCGCCAAGAAAAGAAACCAGTTTGTCGTGGACAATCTTTATAAATTGTTGACTGGGATCAACAGAGCGCAGTACCTTTTCGCCCCTTGCTTCTTCTGCAGTTGAATTAACAAACCGGCGGACAACGCGCAGGTTAACATCTGCTTCCAAAAGCGCTATTTTGATCGCTTCAACTGCGTCTTCGATATTTTTTTCTGAAATAGAAGATTTCCCGGCAACAAAGCGAAATGCGTCTGTAAGTTTTGCTGATAATTTTTCCAGCATTTTTAATTCCCTTTTCTATTTTTATATTTATCTTAGCCCTTCAAACAGTTTTTGTATAAATTCATAAGGGTCTAATTCACGGTTTAGAATCTGGCACATTCCCGTAGAAACCGGCATTTTTAGTTTGTGTTCTTCTGCAAGCAGCCTGATATATTTTGCCGCTGCAACGCCTTCGGGCAGATAACCTATTTCTCCAATGCGTGTTAGAAGGTCGTCAATATTTTTGAATGGTTCTAAAATATTTTTTTCTATAATATCTCTGCCAAAACGCCTGTTCCTTCCGTAAACTGAACGGCATGTTACGTCCAGGTCTCCTATCCCGGCGATAGAGGTGAATGTTTCCGGGTGAGTCGCTCCAAGCGCTTTTCCAAGGGTTTGAATCTCGTTTAAGCCTGCGGCAAGCAGAAGGGATTCCGTTCCGTCGCCAAACACGCCGGAGCCGCCGATAGACTTAATCGCGTCTAACATTCCAAAGGCAATAGCTATTACGTTCTTTGCGGCGGCGGAAACCTGTACCCCCCGGACATCAAACGATGAATACACAAAAAGATTGGGGTTTTTCAGCAGATCCCTGAACCGGATAGAATTTTTTGCATTTTCGCTGGCGGCTATAAGCCCTGTGATTTTCCCGCTTGTTACCTCTTCTGCATGGCTTGGCCCGGAAATGTAGACAAGGGCTTTTTGGTAAAAGCCCGGAAGGTAATCTTCCATTGTTTCCAGTATTAATCTTGGGCCGCTGTCTGTTTGAAGAAAACCCTTTGTTATTACCGCAATTTTGGTTTTTCCGTCACGGATCGAACTAACCATAAGGGATTTTTTTAAGGTATCCAGCAAGAACATCGAAGGAACAGCGTAAATTAAATACTGCCTTCCCTCTGAGGCTTCTTCTATATCTGAAGTTGATTTTATATTTTCCGGCAGTTTTACATCTGGCAAATATCTGGAATTATGCTGTCTTAGGTTGATATCATCTCTTGTCTCTTCTTCAAAACTCCAGATAATGACATCTTTTTGTTTTTCGGCAATTACTTTTGCTATTGCCGTTCCCCAGGCGCCTGCCCCCAGAATCGCAATTTTTGCATCCATGCTTTATTATATCCAAATTTTTAAAAGTTGTCTGCGTCTTTTGAGGTCTCTTTTTTATATTCAAAACCTGACAAACTTGTATGTATATACTATAATATATGTTGTGAGAAATTTTGCCAAATTAGCGCTCCTTTTTACTGTTAGTTTTCTTATTATCTTCCTTGCGGCGGCCGGTTTCAGGTTTCTGGACCTGCGTGTTCAGTGGGCTAAATTTCTGCCGCCTAAACCTGAAACGGCTCTTACTTTGGCAATTGCTGCCGCTCACTGGGCTTTGTCATTTGCGCTGTTTTCTACCGTACTTTTTTCACTAAGTTATTCAGGAAGAAGAAAATATTCCCCGCTGATGTCGGTATTAACTATAATGAGCTTTTCCATGATCTTTTGTTTATTTGTCTCTTCTGCTCTGGAAAACTGGAAATCTGTGCCTCCTGCGCAGACTACAGGCGTACCGCTTGGCAATAAAGGCCTGATTCTTTCCAATTCACTTAACAGGAACGAAACCGCCGTTGTTCTTCTGAATGGCTCGATTGATCCGCTTGGCCCAAGGGTAACTGCCATACCGGGAGAGTTTATGCTTTATCATGAAACTGCCGCCGGAAACTTTGATCTTCCTCCAATTCCTTTCGCAGATGATACGCCTTGGTTTTTAAACAGCATCGCTATTGATATCAGGCTGAATGCCGAAATGTTTCAAAAGAAATTCAATGAGGGATTATTTTCATATTTAATATATGCAGGTTCGTTAATCTTCCTGTTATGTTCATTGGGTTATGCCATTAAAATAAGCGTATGGCCGGTTGCCAATCTGTTTCTTGGCGTTCTTGCCTTCTGCGGTATTCTGGCATTAAGCACATTTTTAAATACTCCTGAAGTACAGGAAATTACAGATTCCTTTTTAAGAGGTACAATTTCTGCTGCCCGTGCAGTTCCGTTAATTTTCCTTGGACTTGGTTTGCTTTTACATCTTTATTCCTTTTTGGTTTTTATTGTAAGAAGGCGGGATATCGATGATTATTAATTCCGAAAAAGTGAGTACCCCTCAGGGAATATTTATACTGTATATTCTTGTTTCCGGTTTATTGATAATGATTTTCCGGTTTATTATTCCGGGTTCTCCAGCGCCAATGCTTCTTTACTCGCGGGAATGGCGGTTAATACAGGGGTTGCTGGAATTATTTTATCTGTATCCGGCGCTTGCCTTTTCTGCGCTTGTAATTCCATTTGGCCTTGTATCCTTTGAAGAAAATTATCAGAGTTTTTCCGAAGTTTTTTTTAAACGGTTAATGGTTTCTGTGTTAATTGCCATTTGTGCAGCGGTTATTTACAGTATTATTATTTTCCTTGCGCTTCCTATGGCAAAAAATTCTGAAGAAAATATGCGCTTTAGAGGTGAATTGTATCAGCTTGCAAAAATGAATGTTCAGGACCGACGAAATGCCGGAGAATGGCTTGAAGCTTCTCAGTTTCTTTCTCTTTGCGACCGTGTTTGGCCTAACAGTCCAGAACTGGCCGACCTTAGAATTGAAATTGAAATTAATCTTGATCGCCTTCGTTCAATAGAAAATCAGGAAAGGTATCTTGCGCGTACGGCATTGACAAGGGACTGGCGGGGCGCTGATATTTCTGCATTACCGGGCAGTCAACAGCCTGTAAATTCAACACAGGCTGTTTCTCTTGCAAGGACTGCCTTTGACGAAAAGCGTTATTTTGATGCTCACTGGCTTGCCACGCTTGGAGAACGTCTTTCCGTACAAGGCAGCGCTGAAGCGGCGAACGCCGCACGTCTTGCCAGTGAAGCGTGGAACATGATCGCTTCTCAAGCGCCTAACCGCATGGAAGAACGGCTACTTGCAATTTTCAACCTGAAACTTTCCGGTTATCAGGCAATGAACACAGGCCAATGGATACGCGCGTATTATATTTTTCAGGAATTGATTTTGATAACGCCTGATGATCCTGATGTAATCAATTTTCTTGCTGCAAGTGAACGCGGCGCTCTTGAAACTGCGTTTTTTATTGACGAAATGGAATATTCTCTTGGAGAAATATTGACAGGCGCTGTCTTTTCCCTGCCGAATCAGAATGGAAGAGATGTTGTACGTTTTTCCAGCCTTACAACTTTAGATGATATTGCTTATGGAATGGGATTTGAGTATATGTCATTTGATGAAAATTCCCGTCCTGTCGCCAGCGTAAGATCCCGCTATGTCAAACTTTTACCATTTGTACTGGATGGAAAATCGCAGATTTTGGTTTTAACTCATGCGCTGGATCGTTTTGATGAAAGTAGAAATTATGACAGTGAATGGCTTATTGGCAATAAAACTCCCGGTGGAATATTCCTTGATGTCAGCTATGAGGAGCTTCTGCTTATTTCTCATGTACGCCGGGGACTGCCTAATCTTCAGGTTGTTGATCTGTTTACAGCTTCTAGAGAGCTTGATAATGCAGGGTATGTCTATCAGATTTTTCAGGCTGAGATTTTAAACCGTCTTGGTTCTGTTTTATTTTTCCTGCCAATGGCAATTTTTATAATTGTTTTCAGCTGGCGTTACCGTACTCAAAAAAGGCCGCGTTATATTTTTGTTTTAATGCTTCCTGTTCTGCCTGTAGTTTTTCATGGCTTTGTTTACCTTTACCGTTCTGTTTTTAATACATTGGGTATTTGGCTTATCCTGAGCATGGGTTTTTCACTTGCGCTTACTATTTATATTGTTGTTATGGCCTTGTTTTTGTTTATTTCTTTGGTTGTTCTGTCTGCGCAGCACAGTTAACTCTTTTCCAATTCCAGTAACTTTTGCTTCAGCTCAAGGCCTCCGGCATAGCCTGTTAAACTTCCGTCGCTGCCGATTATCCTATGGCATGGGATAATGACCGGTATTGGATTGCGGTTATTCGCCATTCCAACGGCGCGGCTTGCCTTTGGATTGCCCGTCATTGCGGCTAATTCTCCGTAGCTGCGGGTTTCGCCGTATGGAATATTTTGAAGAGCGTTCCAAATCTTTAGCTGAAAATCCGTTCCTTGTTGGTTTAACGGCAGATCAAATGTTTTTCTTTTGCCTTCAAAATATTCATTGAGTTGCGACGCCGCTTTTTTTATCAGCGGAGTTTCTGTCTCCTGAAAATCGTCAATCTTTATTTTTGCAGCCCAGTCAAAAATAATCCTGCAAATGTAACCATTTTCTTCTGCAATTCCAAATCTTAAATTTAAAAGGTTACAAATTTTATAATCGTAATAGAACAAATATTTCATATTAAAATATTGTAACATAAATATTTGTTTTTGGTTATAGATAAAGAAACTTAGAATAACGGAGGTTTTGATGAAGAGATTAATAATCCTTCTTTTGATTGCGGTACTGCTTGTCGGTACAATTTCAGCTCAAACAAGAACAGACCGTCAGCGTGAACGTAATACAGTAACTGTTGACGGCGTATTAAAGCTGGAGAAAGGGCTTGTTGCGGTAGAAAGCGGCGATAATGTTTACATTGTTCCAATGTTAACCCGTTACATCGGTTTTATCAATGAGTTGAAAGAGGGAATAAGAGTTTCTGTAGAAGGATATTCATTCAGAAATTTTATTCACCCGACAAAGTTAACAATTGAAGATAAAACGCATGAATTTATCGCAGCCGGTCCGCGAATGAATCCGGGCAGACAGCCTGGCATGCAGCCGGGACATAGAAATTTTAGCCCTGGCCGGACACAGCCTGAGCAAAACCGCAGAAACTTTGACAACCGGAATAATACAAGACCGGAAAACAGAGGAAATAATAGACCTAACCGAAGATCGATGCCTGATAGTTGTGATTGTTTAACTGTGAGTTAGGAGGAACGTACCCCACGTGCCTGATTTTTTGAACTTGTCTTTGTAGCTCCTTTAGACAGACGTCATGCGTTGTATGGCGTCTGTCGCTTTTCTATTCCATTGCAAGTGATTCAAGCCTTTCCAAAGCCCAGTGAGTGTATTTACGGATACGGCTGTCAGGGTCCTCTTTTAATTTTTCCAGAATGTCCATGCTATGTGCGCTTTTCACTTTTTCCAGCGCTTTTACTACGCATACACGCACTTCCTGATCGGGATCTTTAGCCGCAAGAATTAAACCGCGGAATGCAGGTAATGTATCCATGAGAGAAAGAATATTTGCAGCTTCTCTTCTGACTTCTACATTCCTGTTAGAAAGCCGGCGTTTGGCATCATTTACAAAACCTGTTTCTTCCAGAATTTTCGCCAGATAAGGTTTGAGTGATGCAATCTCATCATTCAGGATTTCTAAAATCCACGGTTCGGCTTTTTTCCCCTGACCTTTGAATACAGGAATTAATTTTTCACGAAGCTGTGGTTCTGCGTCCCTGAATATTTCTATTAACCGGGTAATATCACGTTTTGATATTCTCATTGTCAGGGCTTTTTCTGCATGAGCGCTGAACTCAGGCTGAGTGTCAAGAACAGAGATAAGAATCGGAATCCCCTCTGCGCTTACAGCATGTCCAAGCCCTGTAATGACGCCGATTTTTACCACATCAGTTTCGTTTGGATCGACTGTAATAGTTTTTAATATTTCCAAAGCGGCTGTATTGCCATGACGTGCAATAACTTCTGCTGTAGCAAGGCGCACTCTTTCCACCGGATCGCGGAGCATTGATGTCTCCTGATTTAAAAGTTTAATTTCCCCAAAGTCTAAAAGCGCCTTGATCGCAGAAACACGGACATCTGGGTCAACATCTTTAAGCGAAGATCGAATCTCCTTTATAAAACTTTCGTTTTTTGTCGCAGGAAGAATGGCAATTAAAGATGCCCTGATCTTCGCATCTGGCGATGACAAGAGCGCTCTTATTTTTTCTTCCAGTATATCCCGTGGATAATAACTTGCGATAAGATGCGCAAACTCTTCTGTTTCTTCCGGCGTTAGTGTTGGAAGGTTTTCCAGAATTTTCTGCAGACAGAATGTCAGGCGCATCTGCCCAAGTATTTTCAGCGCCGAGATACGGACTATATGCGCGTATTTTGCACGAGGGCCGTTCAGAATACGGAAGACTTCGGGCAATACCATATCGGGGGCGAAATTTCCAAGTGAGTTTGACAATTCTTCGCGCATTGGAAAATCCTGATTTTCCAGAAAACGGAACAGAATAGGAAGAAACAACGAGCCCGCCTTGTATGGAAGTCTTGGTAAGAGAAGTTCAAGAAAAACAGGATTTGATTCCCTGCGTGAAAGCTCCTCTGCCAATAATATTTGCGCCCTGATAGTTCCGTTTTCAGAAGCGGCTTCCAAAGTTTTTATATAAATTTCCTTGTTTGAATGGTCGATTTTCCTAGTGTTAAAAAAGGTAAAAACTTTTTCTTCCAGAAAGCAGATGCTTTCCTGTGTTTGATTTTGTCCGGCCAAAAGGCGCGCAGCTACCAGTAGCGGAGCTCCGTCTCCCGAAGGATAATCCCAAAGGAAATTTGAAACATTAACTTCCATTGCTTTTTTAAGAAGGTACACAGTGCGATCAATCCCGCTTGGATCATCAAAGGTGTTTTTTGCATGAAGCGAAGCAAGAGCTCCGCATTTTTCTAAAAATGCCGCTGCATGGCAGCACAACTCTTTGTTAAGGCTTTCCAGCGCGGCCATGGCAAAGGTTCTGTCTTCCTGACAGGAGGGGTCAAGTAATTCCAGTACCCTGACTGTTTCTTCATCGTTGAGGTTTGCATCTTTTGGACTGTAGAGATCCATGAACTTTTTCCCGATGCGTTTTCGCGCAACTTCGCGTACCTCATAAACAGGATCATGGATAAATTTATCCCATAGCATAGCCCATGTTTTTTCTTTTGACGCTGAAAAATTTTCTACAATTATTTTTCTTACAAGGGGGTGAGGATCAAGGAGACCGTCCTCCAGGTTTTTTTCTGTAAGGGCGTCTTTATCAAGGAGAAGGATCATATAGGCGAAATAACGAGTATACCATTCCGCTTCTGAAGTAAGTTCGTGCAAAAGCGTTTCATGATTTTCTGTTAAAATCTTTCCAAAGGATGGGTCAAAATCTTCGCCTCTGCATGATTCGGCAAGAAGCCGGATTATTTTTTCTTCGCCTTCGTTTTTTGCCCATTCTAAAAAAACACGGCGCAGGCTGTTCTGCTGACTTACGGCAAGAAAAACTTTAAACACAGATGAGCTTGGGCAGTATAAAAGAACACGCCGGACATCGGCAGTACGAGGCGTATGAGTGGAAAGTTTTTGTGTCCATTTATCGGCAAGTCCGGTTTCACGGACAATCTGCGGCCCCATTTGCCGCGAATATCTTTCCATGCGACGTGAATAACGCGCCAATTTGTCCGGTGGATAATGATGTGAAAATTTCTTTACCGCTTTTTCCGCCTGTTGTGCACCTTGTGATTTTACAATTCTGCGAAGGCGGAATTTAAACATTCTTGAACGTATAAACCAGTACAAATAGATTCCAAAAAGAATCAGCGCGGCAGGCAATGCAATATAAATCCAAAATGGTATATCTATTCCCTTTAATAACTCTAAAAAGTCTGCCATTGTTTTATGCTCCTTAAATAACTTTATTTTATACCCAGCACATTATATATCTGTACGGGTTTGTCTTTTCCCTTTACTTTAATTTCCGGTCTTTCTTCGATTTGGAACATATCTCCTAATTGTTCTCTTGTAGATTTGGAAATAATAACTTCGTCATTTCCGGCAATGCTTTCCAGCCTTGAAGCAAGGTTGACTGTATCGCCGATAACTGAGTAATTCATTCGCTGCATGCTTCCAAGGTTTCCTGCTACAAGCGGGCCTGTGTTGATCCCTATTCCGATACGCAGGCGGGAAGCGTCTTTTTTAAAAAATTTTCTGGTCTCTGAACGCGCCAGCTCCTGAATAGCAAGCGCACATGAGACGGCTTTAATTGCATCGTCTTCTTCCGGCGCCATAGGAACGCCCCATACCGCCATGATACAGTCGCCGATAAATTTATCGATGTATCCTTTGTATTTTAAAATATTTTCAACTGCCTCACTAAAGTATTCGTTAAGGATTTCTACAATTTTTTCCGGATCGCGGCCTTCAGAAAAATTTGTATAACCGCGTATGTCCGCAAAGAAAACGGTAGCGTTTCTTTTGTCTCCTCCCAATTTTATTTTGTCGGGAGCTTCCATTAAGTTTGTCATTACTTCGTGGGACATATAACGGGCAAACATATCCTTAACGATACGCCGTTCTTCGCTTACAGCATGTACTGTTTGCTTTAACTCTTTTTCGCGGGTTTGGTTTGTAAAAAGAAGAGTAAGCCCTTCTTTTCTCCCGCGCGGAGTTTTCAGCGGGGTTATGTTGAGGGAATAGTCAAGCTCTTTCTCTCCGCTATTGTATATTCCTTCCAGCCCCAGTATTTCTGTTCCTTCTTTAAGACTTTGAGTCATTGTCGTTATTATTTGGTCAGAAAGCGAACTGCGGAAAATATCTTCCAGGCTGCGTCCAAGATCGTCTTCTTTTAGATTCATAGCTTCTGATGCGGCTTCGTTAAAATAGTATATACGTCCTGCAGGGTCGGTTGTTATTATCATGTTGGTCATGGAATTAAAAACATTTTCCTGATACCTTTCCATTGCGTCAATTTTTCTTGATGATTCTTTTGTCTCGCTGTATAGAAGTGAATTCTGCATCGCTCCGCCTGCCAGCTTTGTGTAGGAATCTAAAAAATAAAAGCGGCGGCGGTTAAAAAAACAAGGTGTCTGTGAAGCCGCAAACAAAACGCCAATTTCGCGCGGATGACTTACAACCGGAAGAGCCATTCCGCTTTTCATTCCCGGGTGAATAAGTATTTCCCGTAAAAAGTTTTGTGCTGCCTGCGGTTTTACATTATTTATCTGCATATCTTTATTATTAAAAATGAGAGCTTCCTTACATTCACGGATAAACTGGATAAGTTCAGTGTCCGCAGAAATTGTTCCCGGAACAGGGTATCTTCCCCTTTTGTATGTCAATTTAAGATCGCTTCTACGGTCGTCCGGGTCTTTAAATATGTAAAAAGCAGTTAAATCCACACGGGAAATATCCTGCGCCTGTTCAACAAAAACAGAGACAAGGTCTTTAAAATTACGTTCACGCGCCAGCAGCGCCCCTGCCCTTATCAAATCCTGATCTGTAGGCAGGGTAGTGTCTTCTTCCTCTAAAAAGACGGGAACGCTTTTTTTTGTAAACGGCCAATGCTGCTGTATAAATTGTTTCATGACGCTTGTGTTGTATTATTATCGCATGGATTGGCGGGATTGTTCAATCATGAGATGAGGGGCTTATCAGAAAACTAAAACTCTTTAAAAATCTAGTGAAAAACCATTCGCTTTTTTGTCTATCTGTCTTGAAACATCTTTTAAAATATAGTTAACTATACTTATGGGGGACTTCATAACCAATCGTAATGGCAAATTCCTCTCCGAAATCATCACAAGTATATTACCAAATGCTCAAAATGCCTCCTTTCTGGTCGGATATTTTTACTTCTCAGGCTTTGCCGAAATATATCAAGGCTTAAAAGATAAAAATTTCCGTGTTCTTGTTGGACTTGAAATTGAACAGGATATGATAAACCGTGTCCGTGAAGTAGAACACCATACTAATCTTAAAAAGTCCAGAGGAGAAATAAAAGCGACATTCTACGATTCGCTCGTTAAGTTATTCAACGAAACTGACTACTTTGACAGTATTGAAAAAATTTGGTACGAAAAACTTTATAAACCGTATTGTTTCTTCTTGCGTGTTTTGGACGAATATTTTTCTGTACAATATGGCAAAGAGTTCAAAACCGCTAATGAAATTAATGACAATTTCTATGACTTAAAATATAAAACTGATGCCATAAAACTTGCGCTAAAAACTATTGATACCCATAATGGTGTAATTGTAAGCGATGTAGTTGGTTTGGGCAAAACTATTATTGGTTTTGTAGTTGTACATAACATAGGTTTACGAACAATCATAATTGCGCCTACGCATCTGGTTTCTCATTGGGAAGAATATAAAGAAGATTTTAAATATCATGTAAAAGTTTTTTCATCCGGCAGTACCGAAAAAGCTCTGTGGTATTTCAAAGGAAAGTCAAGTTTTGGCAAACCGGGTTTTAACAAACCTTGGCTTGTGGTAATTGACGAAGCTCACAAGTATAGAAATGAACATACAAACGACTATAAAAACCTGCATAATCTTTGCAGAGCCAATAAAATATTCGGGCTCTATAAACCCCACGAATATGGGAAGAAATATGGGAGAACCTAAATGGCAGATTCTTTAGTTTTGGTCTCAAAAGATATTGAATCTCGGATATTTTCACTTCGAGGGGCACAGATTATATTAGACAGGGATTTAGCGATGATGTACGGTGTTGAAACTCGTGTACTAAAACAAGCCATAAATAGAAACATTATCCGTTTCCCGTCTCATTTTATGTTTGAGGTTTCTGAAAACGAGATAAATAACATGGTATCACAATCTGTGATACCATCAAAAAGCTATTTTGGCGGATCAAAACCGTATGCTTTTACAGAACAAGGCGTAGCAATGCTTTCAACTGTTCTAAAGAACAGTACAGCAATTAAAATCAGCATAATGATAATTGATGCCTTTATTGCTATGCGTAAAATGATTTCATCAAATATCGGACTTATCCAAAGAATAGAAGGTGTAGAAAAAAAACAAATAGAAACAGACCAAAAATTTGAGAAAGTATTTAAAGCTCTTGAAAAAAAAGACACCATTCTTTCACAAGGTATTTTTTTTGACGGACAGGTATTTGATGCTTATGAATTTACTTCTAAAATTATCCGTTCTGCAAAACAAAGTATTGTATTAATAGATAATTATATTGATGAAACAACGCTCACACATCTTACGAAAAAGAATAAGACAAACGGAGTGGTGACAGGCACCATATGCGCTAACTTAGAATACAAAAACATGATATAATGCCAAAATGGGACGAGGAGAAGACCGATTAGAACAAATATTTGAAATGCTGCCAGAGGGCTGGGAAGCCAAAGCAAAAGAATTGGGAGCATTAAGGCGCTCAAGGGAAATAAAAACACCTGAAGAATTATTGCGTATGATACTATTATATCTGACCGAAGGGAAATCGTTCAGAGGAACCAGCGCGTTGATGCAGCTTAGCGGAGAAGGCCGGATAAGCGATGTAGCGGTATTAAAACGGATGCGCAACAGCGCTTGCTGGCTGCAGTGGTTATGCGAAAACATCTACCGCCAGGCCGGATTGACCGTACCAAAACCAAAGTGGCTGAAAAAGAAAACCGTACTGCTTGTAGACGGCAGCGAGGATGTCAAATGCGGGGTGCGGCGACAGTGTTATATGCTTCATTACAGTTTGGATCTGTTTACTCTTTCGGCGCGGGAAGTGATGGTAACGGACAAAAGCATAGGTGAAAAGCTGTCTAATTTTAAGCAGTTGGGGAGAGGCGACATAATCATTGGAGATCGTATATACGGCACGCTGCCTGCGGTAGTATACCTTCGACAGTGCAAAGCCGGTTATGTGCTGCGCATAAGGAGCGGCTGTTTTACCATGTATAACGGCAGAAAGCAAAAAATAGACATTTTTCAAAGTTTTTCAGGGCTGAAAGAAGGGAAATATGCTGATATTACCGTCAAATACATAATAAATGGCCGTTATGAGCCTGTGCGCATATGTGCGATGAGAAAAGACAAAGACAGCGAGCGGGCGGGGCTGAAGCGGCTGGTAAAAGAAAACCAGCGTAAACGCGGAGGCAGGCCGGTAAGCAAAGCGCAGCAGGAAAGTAATAAATATATTATTGTTATGACCTCGCTGGGGAAGGAAATATCCGCCGCCCAAGTACTGGAATTATACCGGGCGCGCTGGCAGATAGAGATAGCTTTCAAGCGGTTAAAGTCTTTGTTTAATTACAATGACCTGCCGTCCAAGCATAGCAAGAGCGTCAATGCATGGTTCTACGGGAAACTGCTTCTTGCCGCCTTGTGTGAAACAGTTGTGAACACAGGGCGTTTTTCCCCCTGCGGAGAAACAAAATAAAAACGACGCTCCTGCTCCCGAACAGATGAGCTTATGGAGGGAACAACGAATTGCCCTTGTTATTATAATAGCAATGCTTTTGGAGACGATGAATTTCACCGATTTGTCAGACCAGTTAAGCCGCTTGTCCTGTGTCTGTAAAAATTCCAAACGCAAAAGACTGCCTCAATTGTGTTTTTTTAACACTTCTTAAGTTAGCGCATATGGTGACAGGCACCATATGCGTATACTTAACGAGAAA
>Ga0099364_10001252_pt1 | contig 42439 bp, 33 predicted proteins | sample TergutTh196P3_FD_73070 | JGI IMG/M metagenome (GOLD analysis project Ga0099364, IMG submission 73070) | Microcerotermes parvus P3 segment gut microbial communities from Pointe-Noire, Republic of the Congo - Th196 P3 | ecosystem: Host-associated > Arthropoda: Insects > Digestive system > Gut ...
ATTGGAGCATTATTTTCAGGTAATATAGGATCATATAATAAATTAAATACAAAATATTTATTTAATGTTTTTACAAGAAATGAAGTATTTAAATATATAGAAAATAATTTATCAGAAGAAATATTATATATTCCAATAAATCTTAATAAATTTATATTAGATATGGATAGTGGCCTATTAAGAAATAAAATAGTTTTATTTAATAATAATATATTAAAAATTCCAAAAGATAAGTGGCTTAATATTCTTTTAAATACAAATTTTTTTATTTTTATGAGCGGTAATGTATATCCTTATTGCCACAATCAGATAGAAAGCATAATGGCAGGATGTATACCTCTTACTCAATTCGCTAATTTTTTTATTCCAAATTTTAAACATGAAGAAAATTCTCTTTTATATAATACATTGGATGAATTAAAAAAATTACTTATAGCTATTAGTCAGGGGTATTATAATAAAAAAATTGAATTTATGAGAAACCAAATAAATGATTATTTTAATAATTATTTCAGTTTTAAATCATTTAAAGACAAAATTACTTATTTAAATGATAATAAAATTGATTTTTCTACTTACCATATTGCTATATCAAATAAAAAATATTTTAGAGAGTTAAATTCAATATGAAAAATTATATAAAGAATAAAATAGCAGTATTAAATTCAAAAACTATATCAAAAATAGAAAATAAAATAAATTTTATCTATAGATCAGAACAACTTAAATATTTGACACTTAATTCAAAAGAAAAAGGTATTTCTGATAATAAATATTGTAATTACGAAATTATTGTATCTTTAACAACTTATGGAAACCGCTTATTTGAGGTTTATCTAGCAATAGAATCAATAATGCAACAAACTATGAAACCTAATAAAATTATTTTATGGTTATCTAATGCTTTAACAGATCAAAACCTACCTTTAACTTTAAAGAATCAGCAAAAAAGAGGATTAGAAATAAAATTTTGTAAAGATATAAGATCATATACTAAATTAATACCCACATTACGAACATTTCCTTCAGCAATAATAATTACTATAGATGATGATTGCTTATACAATTTTGATTTAATTGAAAATTTAGTTAATGCTTATAAAAAAGAACCTGATTTAATTCATAGTGCAAGAATGCATAGAATGAGACTTCTAAATAATAATCTAATAGAATATAAAAAATGGATTTTTAATTATAACAATTATGATGTTTCTCCTTTAAATTTTCCTACAGGAGTTGGAGGTATACTTTATCCACCACATTGTTTTCATGAAGAAGTATTAAATGAGAATATATTTACAGATATTTGTAAATATGCAGATGATGTCTGGTTTAAAGCAATGGCTTTGTATAATGGAACAATGTCAAAATATGTATATAATTCAGATTTAACTTTTACTAATACTAAATATGAAGATAGCTCCTTATATAAAATCAATGTTACTGGAAAATTAAATGATATACAAATAAAAGCAGTTTTTGATAAATATAATTTATATGATAAATTAAAGTAATTCATGATAAATAATATAAATTATTCAATAATAATTCCACATAAAAATAGAATAGATTTATTAAAAAGATGTCTTGATTCCATTCCATTTAGAGATGATATTGAAATAATTATTATTGATGATAACAGTGATCCGGATATAATTGATTTTAATAATTTTCCAGGAAAAAATATTTCAAATATAAAAATTATTTTAACTAAAGAAGGAAAAGGAGCTGGATATGCAAGAAATATTGGTTTAAAGATTGCATTAGGTTATTGGCTAATTTTTGCTGATTCAGATGATTATTTTGCAGATAATTTTATGGATCATTTTGATAAATATTTAAATTCAAATTATGACATGATATATTTTGGTATATATAGAATAAACAAAGAAAATGAAAATAATAATATTATTTGCAATAAATACGATGATTTAATGTATGATGCTATAAATAATAAAAATTATGATGCATATAAATATACTGCATATGTACCATGGGGAAAAATTATAAAAAAAAATATGATAGTTGATAATAATATATTATTTGATGAAACAATTGTTGCAAATGACAGAATGTTTTCTCTTAAAACAGCATATCATGCAAAAAATATTTTTTTTGATCAAACAAAAATTTATGTTTATAATCCAGAAGATAGTTATTTAACAAAAATTAATTCAATACAGGCTGATTTTGACAGATTTTTTGTTTATATTCGCATAAACTCCTTTTTAAATGATATAAATAAAAAGAAATATAAAGTAAATATTTTACCATTATTAAAAAAAATTATATTACAATTAAGTTTTATTTATTTTTATAAAGTTATTTATTTATTAATAAAATATAAAATTAATTTAATAAATGAATATAATAATTTTTACATAAAAAATGAAATTAACTAAAGATTCTATAAGATTTAATCTCTTAAGAATACCTTGTTTTTTTAAACAATTATATATTTATAATTTTTCAGTTGCTTTAGGAACTTTTATATTTCCTTTTAACATCTTTTTTTGCAATTATAAAAAATATATAGCTGTATATAAACATAAAGCAATTTTAATGTATTTAAAAAAAAAATATAAACATATATTAATGAATTATACTGATAAAACTGACATTCCAGAATCAAAAATAGAAAAAGACTCTGTAATTTGGGTTTGCTGGTGGGATGGTGAAGAAGCAATGCCTTCTTTGGTTAAATCCTGCTTTTCTTCAATAAAAAAAAATGCTGGCCAACATCCTGTAAAACTTATAACAAAATATAATTATAATGATTATATATCAATTCCTGAATTTATTATTAATAAAGTCAATACTGGAATAATGACAATTACACATTTTTCAAATATTATACGCGCAAATCTGCTTTACGAATATGGTGGTATCTGGCTTGATACTACGATATTAATTTTAAAAGAGATTTCTCTTGATAATTTACCATTTTTTACATTAAAAGCTCCGGCAAAAAAGAGCACAAGTATTACACTTGATCTCTTTGCAGGTCTTTCTAGTAATTTTACACACTTTAATTTTAAATCAAAATCATTAAAAGAAATAAGCCGTTGGTCTGGTTTTTTACTTGCAGGATCAAAACATTCTCCAATATTTAAATATATGATTGAAATTCTTTATGCTTACTGGAAAGACCATGATGATCAGATTGATTATTTACTGTATGACTATACAATAGCATTGGGTTATGATAATATTCCATATATAAAAAAAATTATTGATAATGTTGAAACAAGTAAAAAAGAGAAATATGAACTTGAATATCGTTTAAATAATGAATATAATAAAGTTGATTTTCAGCAATTATATATAACAACGTTTCATAAACTAACTTGGAAAAAAAAATTTAATATTTATACAAATAACAATAAACTTACAAATTATGGTTATATCATAAATAATAAGGAGTTTCTATGGCAACAGTTGCAATAATTGGGACTGGATATGTTGGACTTGTTTCTGGAGCTTGTCTGGCTGATTTTGGCAATAATGTAATTTGTATTGATATAGACAAAGATAAAATTTATAATCTTAAGAATGGAAAAATCCCTATTTATGAACCTGGGCTTGAAGATGTTATTATTCGTAATACATTAGTTAAGCGTCTTCAATTTACTGATTCATTAACAGAAGCAGTATTACAAAGTGATGTTATTTTTATTGCAGTTGGTACACCACCTTCAGAAGATGGCAGTGCTGATCTTGTTTATGTAGAAAATGCCGCAAGATCTATAGGTAAAATTATTAATTCATATAAAGTTATTGTTAATAAAAGCACTGTACCTATTGGTACTGCTAAAAAAGTTAAATCATGGATTGAAGATGAAATACAGACAAGAGTAAAAAATAATGAACTTTCCAAAGGAGAAGTTGAATTTGATATAGTTTCAAATCCTGAATTCCTGCGTGAAGGTGCTGCTGTTCATGATTTTACTCATCCTGATCGCATTGTTATTGGGACTGAGTCTGAACGTGCAAGAGATATTATGAAAGATGTATACCGATCACTTTATCTTAATGATACTCCATATATCGAAACAAATCCTGAATCTTCGGAAATGATCAAATATGCTTCAAATGCATTTCTTGCTGTAAAAATTTCTTTTATCAATGAAATTGCGAACCTTTGTGAAAAAACAGGTGCAGATATAAAAGATGTTGCCAGGGCAATTGGACGTGATGGCAGAATAGGATCAAAATTTTTACATCCTGGACCAGGTTTTGGCGGAAGTTGCTTCCCAAAAGATACAAGAGCACTTGTACATACTGCCAGAGAAGCTTCTTCTGATCTTCTAGTCGTAGAATCTGCAGTAAAAGCAAATGAAGATCAAAAAGTAAAAATGACATTAAAAATAGAAAATGCTCTTGTAACTCTTAAAGATAAAACAATAGCTGTACTGGGCTTGGCTTTCAAACCAAATACAGATGATATGCGAGAAGCACCTTCCATAACAATAATAAATTATCTTTCTGACAAAGGAGCATTAATAAAAGCATCTGACCCAGCAGCATTAAATGAGGCAAAATGGCGGCTTGAGCATATTGATAATAAAATAACTTTTTTTGAAGATGAATATAAAACCATGGAAAATGCAGATGCATTGGTTATTATAACTGAGTGGAATCAATATCGAAACCTTGATCTTGAACGTGTAAAAAAAATATTAAAATCTCCTGTATTAATTGACTTGCGTAATATATATAAACGCAAGGATATGGAAAAACTGGGATTTTCATACCATGCTGTTGGGCAATAAATGAAATTTGTTTATGTATTGACAAGTTGTGAGAAAGACTTATATTACGAACAATTTTTACTTTCAGTCTTTTCTCTTAAGTTTTATAATCCAGATGCAGATATTGTAGTTTTATATGATAATAAAACAAAAAAGTCATTAATAAATAAGCGAACTACATATGAAAAATATATATCAAATTCTATATCAATATCAACCCCAGATTATTTAAACCAAAAACAGGCTTCCAGATGGATAAAAACTTCTGTTAACAATTATATTTCTGATGATTTTTTATATATAGATTGTGATACAATAATTTCAGATAGCCTTAATTATAATTTTTTAAAAGAAATTAGTATTGCAGCAGTACTTGATACTCATGTAAGCTTGGATAAACATCACTTAATAAAAAATTTCCAAAATGAAGATAAAAATTCAGGCTTTTCATCATCATTTAACTTAAATTCGCGTTTTAATGGCGGAATTATTTTTTGTAGAGACAATTCACAAGGACATAATTTTTATAAAAAATGGCATAGTTTATATATAGAGGGTCTTAAAAAAAAATGCAGTCAAGACATGCCATCCTTAAATCAAGCAAATTATGAAATGGACAATATAATAAAAGAACTTCCAGGTGAATGGAATTGTCAAATAAGCCATAATGGCCTTCCGTATTTATCAAATGCAAAAATAATACATTACTACGCAACTTCCCTTCTTTCTTCACACCCTGCATTTATCCTTGCATCTCAAACTAATCTCTCTATAATTAAAGAAAAAGGAGAGATTCCCGATGAAATCTTAAAATATATAAGAAACCCTAAAACAGCGTTTGACCTTGAATCAAGGATTATTTCCGGAAAAGAAGTCCTTGATGTAGTTAACAGCAATCTTTTTTCAAAATTATTATGGATAAGAAAAAAGCTTCCTAATGTATTTTCTTTTATGAATAAACTCAGTTTATTCATAAAAAATCCTACTCATAATTAAATTACCAATAAAATGATTCTTATAAATGGTTATTTCCTGTGCCGTAAAATTACAGGTATTGAACGTTTTGCCATAGAAATAACAGCCCGCCTGGATAAACTTAGTCATCCAGGAGAGATTTCACTAATAATACCTGGAAATTGTCCTTTTGTTCCAGATTATAGTAATATAAAAATAATACGATATAAAAATATAATTCCGCATATTTTGTGGCAGATGATCTATCTTCAAACTTTTCTTTTTTTTAATAAAAAATATATTATATTTGATTTTGGCAATACTTGCCTTCCTTTTTTTCCAGGTATAATTTTTCTACATGATATTTATTGCAAACTTTTTCCTCAGGATTTTTACAATTTTAAAGATACTATAATTCGTCTTTATAACTGCTGGCAATATAGGCTTATAGCACATAAAGCAAGACATATTTTTACTGTTTCAAATTATATAAAAAATCAATTGCTTAACACTTACAAAATAAATCCAGATAAAGTTTCTGTAGTTTACAGCAGTTGGGATCATTTTAAAAATATAAAACCTGATTATTCAATTTATAATGAATACCCTCTGCTTGCAAAACCATTTTATTTTTTACTTGGGAGTTTATCAAAAAGAAAGAATCTAAATTGGATTATTGAATATGCAAAAAAAAATCCTGATTCAATATTTGCAATTTCAGGAGTAAGTCTACCTACTGTTAAAATAAATACTCTTAATAAAAATATCCCTGATAATATATTACTTTTAGGTTATCTTGACGATGAAAAAGTAAAAGCTTTAATGGAGAAATGCAAAGCATTTATACTTCCATCATATTATGAAGGTTTTGGCCTTACTCCCCTTGAAGCTCTTTCATGCGGGACAAAAATTATTGTTGCAAATGCTGCAAGTCTGCCTGAAGTTTATGGAGATGCTGCACATTATATAGATCCCTTTAGCACAGATATTAATTTAGATGAGCTCTTAAAGCAAAATATAAAAAATCCTAAAAAAATTTTAAAAAAATATTCTTATGATAATTCTGCTGAACAATTATATAATATTATAAGGAAAATCCATGCTAATCCGTTCTAAAGCTCCTTTAAGACTAGGCCTTGCAGGAGGCGGAACAGATATTTACAGTTATTATAATCTTTTTGGAGGCTATGTTCTTAATGCAACAATAGACATGTATGCTTATTGCAGTATTGAACCTACTGAAAATGGAAAAATAGAATTTATTGCCGCTGATCTTGATAAAAAAGTAGAATATGATTCAAAAGAAAAACTTTCATCATCTGAAATTTTACCCCTCCATGCAGGAGTATATAATAGCCTGGTTCAAGACTATATAAAAAAACCTTTATCATTCAAAATGACAACATATTCTGATGCACCGGCTGGCTCAGGACTGGGTTCTTCATCAACAATGGTTGTAGCCATGATAAAAGCTTTTGAAGAATGGCAAAACCTCCCCTTTGGTGAATACGACATAGCTTCTATGGCGTATAAAATTGAAAGAGAAGACATAGGTTTTGCAGGAGGTAAACAGGATCAATATGCAGCAACTTTTGGCGGTTTTAATTTTATTGAGTTTTATAAAGAAGAAAGGGTTATTGTAAATCCCTTAAGATTAAAACGCTGGATAAGAAATGAACTTGAATCATCACTTGTTTTATATTATACAGGTGTTTCCAGGGAAAGTGCTAATATTATACAGGAACAAATTCTTCATACACAAAAAGGTGATATAAATATTGAAAGCATGCACGAATTAAAAAAACAGGCAGTATTAATGAAAGAAACACTTCTTAAAGGAGATTTCAAAGGGTTTTCTGAATGTTTAAAGCAAGGATGGTTTGCCAAAAAAAAATTAGCTTCATCCATATCAAATTCCTTTCTTGATGAGCTTTATCAATATATTATTGACAATGGTGCTGAATCTGCAAAAATATCAGGTGCAGGCGGAGGAGGATTTATGATGATCTATTGTAATCCTTTAAACCGTATAAAATTGATCAATGCATTGAGTCAAAAACAGGGAAAAATAATGACTCCAGGTTTTACAGAAATTGGTACTCAAGCCTGGACTATCTACAATAATTAAATGAATTATTTAAAATGAAAACAATCATAATGGCAGGTGGAAAAGGCACTCGTATCACAGATATTGCAAGTGATATACCAAAAGCAATGATTCCAATATGTGGAAAACCAATTCTTGAACACCAGATTGAGTGTTTAAAACAAAATAATATCACTGATATTACTCTTGTAATTGGACATCTTGGCCAGCATATAAAAGACTATTTTGATAATGGTAATAAATTCGGATGCAATATAAGTTATTATTATGAAACTGAACCGCTTGGTACTGCAGGAGCATTATATAAAATCAAGGATTTACCGGAAAATTTTATTTTAATAAATGGCGACATTATTTTTAATTTGGATTTTTCACGCATGATTTCTTTCCATAATGAAAAAAAAGCAATGGCTACACTTGCTGTTCATCCCAATGATCACCCTTTTGACAGTGCTTTGATAATAAGCGATCAAGATATGCGGGTTATAAAATGGATGAACAAAGAAGATCCAAGGCTTTATTATAAAAATATGGTGAACTCCGGTATTCATATACTTTCAAGAGAATTATTGACACTTATAAAACCAGAAAAAGATAAAATTGACCTTGATCGTGATATTTTAAAGCCTTCGATAAAAGATGGTGGAAAAATATTCGCTTATCTAACTCCTGAATATATAAAAGACATGGGTACACCAGAGCGTTTTTCTCAAGTAACTGAAGCTATAAAAAAAGGTATTGTCAGTCAAAAAAGCCTTAAAAACATGCAAAGAGCTGTTTTTCTTGACCGTGATGGTACTATTAATAAAGAAAAAGGATTTATCTCAAAGCATGATGATTTTGAATTACTTGATGGAGCAGCACAAGCAATAAAAGAAATAAATCACTTGGGATTTTTGGCAATTATAATTACGAATCAGCCGGTAATAGCTAGGGGCGATACAAGCCTTGAAGAACTTGAATTAATCCACAATAAAATGGAAACAGAGCTTGGTAATAATGCTGCTTTTATTGATGATATATATTATTGCCCGCACCACACAGACAAGGGCTTTCCAGGCGAAAGACCTGAATATAAAATAGATTGCAGCTGCCGTAAACCCAAACCCGGCATGATTCTTGAGGCAGCAAATAAATATAATATTGACCTTGCAAAATCCTATATGGTTGGGGATCATAAGCGTGATATTGAAGCAGGAATTAATGCCGGCTGCATTCCTGTTTTTATAGGCGAAGAAATTGATGATAATACCATGACTTATAAAAGTTTGCTGGATTTTTCAAGGTTTCTTGCTTCTATAGAAAATAAAATCAATAAATGAAAATAACAATTGACTGCCGTATGATAAATGCTAGCGGCATTGGTGTTTATCTGCGTGGAATTTTACCATATGTTTTACAGTCAAAAAATGATTTTTTTCTCCTGGGCAAATCTTTACAATTACAACCTTTTACATCATATACCAATGTTTATGTAATTGAATGTGATATAAAACCATTTTCCATAAGGGAATTATTTTTTTTCCCACTTCAAATAAGAAAAAAAATTAATTCTTCCTGCCTTTTTTTTACCCCATTTATTAATATCCCATCTTGTATAAAAATTCCTGTAATAACAACTATCCATGACCTTGCATTTTATGATATTACTGGTCTTACCAGCAGCATTGGACTTATAATACGCAAATGGTTTTTCCACAGGGCTTATAGAATATCAAATAAAATCTTTACTGTTTCCCATTTTTCAAAATCACGAATCGAATACCATTTTGGTAGTAAAAAGCCTGTAATTGTTACATATTCAGCCATTCAGCAAATATTTATTGATTACAGAAAAAATGCAAAAAATATTGCCAAAAATAACACAATTGTATTTACAGGTAATATAAAGAAACATAAAGGGCTTGATTGTCTTTTAAATGCTTTTATCGCAGCCAGAGAACAGGGATTTTACCATAAGCTTGTAATAATTGGTGAAAAAGATAAGTTCCGCAGTTCTGATATAAATATCCTGAAAACAATCGAATCAATAAAAAGTCAATCAAATGATAATATTATTGAATTTACAGGTTTTATATCCAATGATAAACTTATGGAATATATATCCAGGGCTTCACTTTTAATACAGCCTTCTTTTTATGAAGGTTTTGGACTTCCTCCGCTTGAGGCAATGATACTTGGAACTCAGGCTCTTATTTCAGATATTCCTGTATTCAGGGAAATATACGATGGGTTTCCAGTAATTTTCTTTAAACCAGGAGATCCGGAAGATTTAAAAGAAAAAATGCTGGATATTTTAAAACAAGACAGCAATAAAAAAATCTCCCTTCCGGAACAACTTGAATCAAAATATACTTTTCAAAAATGCTCTTCTGTAATATTATCAAACCTGAACACATGAAAGTAGCAATTATTCATTATTGGCTTATTAATATGCGCGGCGGAGAAAAGGTAATTGAAGCCATATTGGAAATATTTCCGCAAGCTGATATTTTTACCCATGTCTACAATCCAAAAGCAATGCCGGAAAGCATAAAAAATCATAATATATACACAAGCTATATACAAAAAATTCCCTTTGCCAAAAAACTATACCAGAAACTTATGCCATTAATGCCAAGGGCCTTGGGTGAGATAGATCTTCAAAAATATGACCTAATAATATCAAGTGAATCCGGCCCTGCTAAAGGTGTAATACCAAATCCAAATGCTTTTCATGTCTGTTACTGTCACAGCCCCATGCGTTATCTGTGGGACATGTATCATGAATACTTCCATAAATCCGGCTTATTAACACGTTTTTTTATGAAACGTCTTATTCCCGGCTTAAGGCTATGGGATGTAGTTTCTTCCAATTTGGTAGATTTATTTATTGCCAATTCATCTTATGTTGCAAAGCGTATAAAACGCTATTATAATCGTGAAGCGCTAATAGTACATCCTCCTGTAGATATAGATAAATTTTTATCGATAAAAAGAAATCCCAAAGATTTTTATTTGTTTTTTGGACAAATTACCGGATACAAAAGGTTAGATTTGGCTATTGAAGCCTGTATTTCTTCAGGCAGAAAACTTATTGTAGCAGGCACTGGCGCAAAAAAAGCAGAAATAAAGCTTTATAAGAAATCTGGCTTTGTTGATTTTTTAGGCCGGGTTACAGAGGATAAAATTATGGAGCTTTACTCCAATGCCAGAGCACTTGTTTTTCCAGGTATTGAAGATTTTGGCATAATTCCCGTAGAAGCCCAGGCTGCGGGATGTCCTGTAATCGCATACAGGGACGGTGGAGCATTAGATACAATTAAAGAAAATATTACAGGTATTTTCTTTGATGAACAGACCCCTGAATCCCTTATCGCGGCAATGTATTATTTTGAGCAAAATGAAATAACATTTGGTAATCGTGAAATGTTTACAAATCATGTAACACAGTTTTCCAAAGAAATGTTCAAAGAAAAAATCAATAAAATAATCAAGGAACAAAAACATATATGAAAATAAAATGCCTGAGCATTTTATTATTATTATTTATCCTCGCATCCTGCAGCTCTACTCCCCTTCCAAAAAACAATGCTGTAAGAGTTCCTGATGATTTTTTTGGCATGGTACATGCTGGAAATACTGAAACAGATGAAGAATACCAGCTCTTAAATGAAATGGGTGTGGTTTGGGTACTGGAAACATTCTATTGGCAAAGAGTTGAGCGTACACCAGGAGAATTTAATTTTTCAAGATACGATGGATATGTAGACACAGCCATAATGCAAGGTAAAAAAGTCCTTGCTGTATTGGCTTATGATACTCCATGGCTTAGTAATGGAAGAGCCAGATATGTTTCACCGGAAAACACTCATTACTTCCTGCGTTATGTGGAAGAAATGGTAAGGCACTTTAAAGGCAGGGTGGATGTCTGGTCAGTATGGAACGAACCCAATTTCATGTTCTGGAGCGGCACAAACAATGAATTTTATGATTTATCAAGACTAGCAACTGAAAGGATCAGGGAGACAGACCCAGACGCATATATTATAGGCGGTGCATTTTGGCGCACCCCTGCAAACTTTATAAGGGGTATGCACAGGGCCGGTGCCATGGAAGGCCTTGACGGCATTGCCTTCCACCCCTATGACCTTAACCCTGGCCGTTCAATGAGAACATATGATCGTTTTTTAAGGGTTCTTTCAGAGATTAATTTTACAGGCCCTGTATGGATTACAGAAATTGGTTATCCTACAGATGGCTGGTTCCCGTTAAAAATAGCCATGGATGATTTACCCTCTTATGTGGTAAGAACAATAGTTGGATCAGCTGCAAGGGGAGCAAGGATATTATTATGGTATGATTTTTTTGATCATTTCAATGAAGGAGAAGTACCCAAAGGCACATCCTTAACAAAAAGAACTGAAGCATCCTATGGTCTTGTTTACCCCAATTTTCAGCGTAAAAACGGCTCTTTTGCCTATGAGCTCTGTGCAAGGTTTATACCAGGCTCCATATATACTCCGGAATTACCATTAAGGGAAAACATTCCTGGAAATATTATATCTTTTACTTTTATGAATGGTACTTATGGCCATAATTCTCTCATACTCTGGAATGACAGGGCAGGTATTATCAATGTAAACTTACAGCTTCCAGGACCTGTCATTAGCCATGATATATCAACAGGAGACAGCCGGATATTGTCATCAGAGGCTTTTGCAGAACTGTCCCTTGAAATAGGAACACAGCCATTGTTTATTACCTGGCAGGGGGCTGGTACTCCCCATCTTTCCATAAGATAATTACATATAGGAGTTTTATGTGAAAAGACATTGTATAATACTTCTACTAATATTGTTTTTTTCCAGCATAATGCTGCCTGCTGCACCGTTTGACATGATCCATGCAAGAGACCCAATTCTGGATGATATACGTTTCCTGTCTCTTGAGACAGGTTTTTCTTTTCTTTCATTTACCCCTCCCCTATCCCCTGATGAAGTAAGGCAGTTTCTCAATAAAATTGATATATCACTGCTCTCCGGCCCTGCAATGGATGCATTTGATCGCATAGAAAATCGTTTAATTCCAAAAGCCAATATTTCATTATCAAGTGAATATCTATCTTTATCATTAAATATCAAATCGACAATTGAAGGAGTATTCAGGTTTAATGATGATATAGACATAGTCCCGCATAATATTAAAATACCGCATCTGATTTCTTTCCCAATAAATTTTTATTTTGCAGATTTTCTGCAGCTTTATGTCGAACCATTTATTGGTGCAGCTCCTGACTTTTACAGCACAAATAATAACTCATTTTTTTTAAATACACCTTTTGACTTGTCTTTGTTTGACGATTCCCAACCGCACAGGGCTTTTATAGCTGCAGGCGGACCTTTTTGGAATTTCCAGCTTGGCAGGGACAGGCTTTTCTGGGGTACGGGAAATATGGGGAGCCTGTCTTTTTCTGATAATTCTCCGTATTTTGAATTTATGAAATTTTCCCTTTTCTCTGATTTTTTAAAATATACATTAATGGTTAATCAAATGCCTTTAAGAGATGTTGACAATATTATTGCTCCGGAAATACGTACAATAATAGGCAATGATTATCTTAGGGGAACAACACAGCGACATTTTTATGTACATCGTCTTGATTTTAATTTTTTTAACAGATTGTCCATAGGATTTATGGAAGGTCTTATGGTTGGAAACTCAGCCCTGGAATTACGTTATTTAAATCCATTAATGATCTTCCATTCCATGTCCTCATGGTTTGATTATAATGACTGGGTTCCAGGTGAAATGGGCAGTACAAACGGTTCATTTTTGTCCATTGAAATAAACTGGAATATTATTAATTCCCTTGCTTTTTATGGTCAGTTCTCTATGAATGAATTGTCACTTCCGGGAGAATTGGCTGACAGACCTTTGCAGCCGCCAAATGGGCTTGGATATATGGCTGGTTTTAAATATTCATATTCATTTGAGAATTGGGGATCCATGTTCTTTATTGAATTTATCCAGACAGACCCTTATCTTTATCTTAACCCCTCCCCTTTTGCAAGTCATATACAGATGATAAGCCTTAATGTAACAGACAACCAATATTATTATCTGGGATATCCAAGGGATACAAGAACCCTGAGTGTTGGCGCACATTTTTTTAATGGCATAGATTTAAATTTTTCCGCTGAGCTGTCCTGGATTTCAAAAGGCATTTATAATACAAACAGCGTTTTGTGGAATTGGGAAGTATCAGAAGAGGCTTATAACAAGAAAACCCCTTCCGGTGTTGCTGAGAACAACTATATATTAACACTAAGGGCAGGCTGGAAACCGCACCCCTGGATTACGCTTAACGGAAGCGTGTCAGGCATTATGTCGCATAACAACAGGCATGTGGCTGGCAACAGCGCTTATGGCAGCCAGCTTATACTCTCGGCAAACTTCTTTTATTAACCTGACCACACAATAAGCAGGAGGTCGCTCTTATTTTGGAAATACCTTTACACCCAGAACAAGGTGAAAACTTGTTGAATGGGGGTATTCAGGTGTGTTTATTCTCCTGTAAGGTCCCGGTCTTCCTGCACCATGCTCATCCCCTATTACAGGTTTTCCGTCTATATTTGTAAAATAAGAAAACACCCCGCCAAGCTCACAAAAAACCCTCAAAGGCAGATTCATTCCCGTAAATGTATATTCTCCCCTTAGCTTAATAATGTGCATCCATTGATATGCTCCGTCCTGTAAAAAGTATTTTCGCAAGCGCGGGTTATCATGGCGGTTTCTGGGGTCAAGTTCTGACCAATAAGAACTGCCGCCAGCAGCACTGGAACCATATTCAGCACCGTGTCTTATCAACTGGTACTGTAGGCTAAGCATGCTCTGGGGAATGGGTACTGTATCAAGGCGTACGAGTATTTCGTCAGAATTGGGCGGCAGATAATGTCCAAGACCCCTGTCATTATTTATATAATTGGAATACATGCGATTGTCGCCATACCATGGCACTTCTTCACGTGTATGGGTATAGTTATAAGGCTCGATTTTTGTATAACTTAATGTCAGGGATGTAAATGAAGTAAATGTAAACCAGGGAATATTCATGGTTCCGCCAAGCTGGAAAGCATACATCTGCCTGGCTTTGTTGAAAAAATCACCTTCTGGATTTGCCTCATCCATAAAAATGGATAGCCATAGTCTTGCAAGTCCTGGTATCTGGCCCTTTAAGTTTAAAAACAGGGCCATATTATCAAAATCACCTATATTATTCTGGTATAAAAAATTATCTGCTATTGGGAAAAGGTAGCCCAATTCAAAACGCTTGGCCCATACTGCGCTGCTTCCAAAATTAATATGAATAATTTTATTTATATTGATCTCAAGTACATTTATAGAAAATGCATTTTGATATAATTCTGAAGAAGATTTTATACCTGCTCCGCTGTATTCAAGCACACCAGCAAGGCCTGAGAAAGAAATCCATTCAAAAGGCATAAAGGAAAGTTCACCTGCCAAAAAGGGCTGGGCTGTCTGATTTAGAATAAGGCTTGAGTTATTTGTCATGCCTCCCCATTCCCGATCATGAGATGCAATGCGGTATTGGATATGACCATTTAAAAAAGCTCCAGCAAGCTCCGGGATCATGGTATAACCTATGGATAGAACATGCGGCCATGTCTCATGCCCTGCATTGTCAATTTGCGTGGTATACCAGACAGAGCCGTCCCAGTTTTTCTTGTAAGTAAAGGGAAAATGTCCCAGAGGTTCGCCCAGGACTGTAAATGGCTCATTATGCTCTTCATAGGCATAACCTTCATAATAAGGATAAGCCTCTCCAAGATATGCACGCGGGGAACGGAAAAAACCACCATGAACAGAAAGTCCGTATGATAAGGCATGTCCCAGATCCCCCTTAAACGAAAGAACAAGCCTTGAATCCAGATCAACAAATAAATCCCCTTCATTAATGCTATCTCCTTCACTATTATGAAGAGTATGGTTTCCATCATACCTGGAATAATATCCAAGCCCTGTTATTGACTCAAGCCCAAATCCAAATTCACCTCTAAAATAAATATCATTCCACACATGCTCATTTGTAATGGTTCCGTGCAGCAGACTGGTTCCAGGTTCACGGGGACTAAAATCCCGTTTAAATTGCTCAAGGATTCTGCGCTCCTGTGCAGTCAAAACCCTGAATATGGTTGTCTCCCTGTCATTTGCAAGGATTTCATCAATAACAGAGAGAATAAAAGCACGTGAATAGGGCTTTGTATGGGGTAGAAACCTTAATAATCCCCTAAGCTGGGCATGCTCAAGAACATGATAAATAGGGTCTCCAAGGGGAACTGCAAGATGGCTCTGGCTAAAAACACCAAATACAGCAAATAATATTAAAATAAAAGCCAAAAAGCCTCTTTTTGAAAGCATTTAATACCTCTTGATCTAATATAAGATAACGCGGGCGGATGAGTCAATACTATAATATACACTTGAAATTTCTTTAGATTTTTATAATATTATATTTATATGACCATGCCCGTATTTGACGAATGGTTTAGAAAAAGGTATAGCCGAACCAGCTCCTCTTTTATCACATCAGCAATGATAATAACAGACTTTATGGGAGTAATGGCTTCTTTTGGTCTTGGATTTTTTATTGTTAAAATTTATTACATCATGATCAATGACTGGGGCGGTATAAACTTTAAGTCTTTTGTTACATATTGGCCGTATCTGCCTATTTTTATCATAGTTTTTCTTATAATGCGCCTTTATCCTGGTGTATCTTTGGCCCCGGCCAGAGAACTTAGGGGGTTTTCCCTGGGTTCTTTACTTGCTCATGGCGGAATCATAACTTCACGTATAATTGAATCTGACACATGGGATTCAATATCAGTAGCTTTCTTTTTCAGCGCGATTTTTCTGCCCTTTATTTTGATGACTGCACGTGATATTATGCATTTTATACTTCATAAAATGGGCTTAAGAACCATTCCTGCTGTAATTTACGGAGCAAATGAAACCGGAAAAAAAGTCGTAGATCAGCTTCTTAAAAGCACCAGGGTTGGTTATGATCCAGTGCTTATTCTGGATGATAATCCTGAATACGGCGATGAATATAAAGGTATCCCTATTATCCATGACACCATGATAGGCCCTGAACTGGTAGAAAAACATAATCTAAAAATGGCTATTGTAGCCATGCCAAATTTGAGCCAAAGCAAGATGAGTAAGATGATGAACTTTTCTGTTTCTGCATTCAGATATAATGTTTTTATCCCCGAGCTTTTTAATGTCAGCAATATTTTTATGTCAGTAAGGGACTTTGACGGTATACTTGGTTTGGCTGCTGCCAATAAATTAAAAATAAAATGGAACCTAATTATAAAACGGCTTTTGGATGTTATTATTATCTGCGTGGGCGGTATATTTCTGTTACCTTTTGTTTTAATATTTGCTTTATTAATAAAGCTAAGCTCACCTGGGCCGATTCTTTTCAAACAAAAGAGGCTGGGTCTTGGGGGCAAACCTTTTATGGCATATAAGTTCAGATCAATGATCATGGATGCAGACAAGTTATTAGAAGAATTGTTGTTAAGTGATCCTGAATTAATGAAAGAATGGGAGATGAAACATAAATTGAAAAACGATCCAAGAATAACCAAAATAGGTCAATTCCTGCGGCGTACAAGTCTTGATGAAATCCCACAGCTTATTAATGTCTTAAAAGGCGATATGAGCCTTGTCGGCCCAAGACCCATAGTAGATGAAGAAGTTAAAAAATATGGAGAAAACTTTAAACGTATTTTTTCAACAAAACCAGGCTTAACCGGACTATGGCAGATCTCAGGCCGCTCAGATACAAATTACTCAGAACGTATTACTTATGATACATATTATTTGCAAAGCTGGTCTGTATGGCTTGATCTCTGGATTATGTACCGAACCCCAAGAATTATCTTTAGGGGAAACGGAGCTTATTAGAGGTGCTTGTTTAAATGAAAAAACAATTTTTATTTATTGTAATAATATTTTTAATTACACTTTCACCGCTATACTCACTTAGAAATTTTGATGAATTATTCCCTGGTTTAAGCACAGAGTACAGGAACAATGTTTTTGCAGAAGGTGTAATACGGACAATTAATAAAGGCGATCGTTTTGGTATTACACCATCCATTAGCTCAGGAATTGATCTGCATAACAGGGTTTCTGAAAGAAATTATCCGTATATTACAGAGTCCCTTATTGTTCTGAGCAACAGGGAACGTCCATATACTCTTCTTGATGCATATAATGCATTGGGAAAAATACAGGATCTAAAGGGAAGGGTGTATTCATCACACACAAGGGGAGCAGAAGTACCTTTATTTGAAGATGCTGTACGGGTTGAAAGCGACAGAAGGAATAACCCTATTCCCGATCCTCCGCCTGCCCTTATCCTACCGTCACACGACACTGTTTTTTTTCGTTTAAGGGATGTAAACTTCGGTAATACATTTTACAGGGCGGAAATTAGACCTCACGGCAGAGGACTCCTTTATAATCTGACAAATTACCGTAACATAACTTTTCTGTTTTTTACAATAATGAGAGCGGAAAATTTCTCAGCCTGGCTTTATATGGAACCTATTGAAGAAGGCATGCTCATATACAGTGTCGCAGGAACTGATGTTACTGATTTTGCCGCCAGTATGGTAGATATACCTTCTGCTATCAGCAAAAGACTCCATGTTGTTGTAGGCTGGGTATATGACGGTCTTATGAGACTATAGCCTGGATTTTTTCTTTTATTTCCTGTGCGGCTTTTTTTGGATGTTCTGCATTTATCCATATAACGTCAGGTAAAGCTGCAAAAAAAACATTCTGTCTTTTTGCATACCTGCGGCTATTCTGGGCAATCAAGGTTTCCACAGCATTATAATCTTCACATAATAAATAATTTACGCCAGACTGGCTTTCTTCATCATTTTTTTTTAAAAAAAACTCCCTGTAGCCAATGGCCCTAATCCCAGGATCATCCGGTGTAAAACCTGCCTCAAACAAGCTCCTTACTTCTTCTGCAAGACCAGCCTCAAACATTTTTCTGCACCGCTTATTTATGCGTTTATAAAGAGCTTCCCTTTCCAGCTTTAAACCAAAAACAATAAAGCGCAATGAAGATTCCGAGCTTGTAGAATTATCATTCCTGGCAAAAGAGCTTAATGGCTTGCCTGTCAAGCGTAATACTTCAAGAGCGCGGAGCAGCCTGTATTCATCATTAATATGAATTCGATTGGCACTTTCCGGATCATGTTTGATAAGCTCGTCCATTAAAGCACTGGCACCTTTTTGGCTAAGCTCATGTTTTAGGTCTTCACGTATTTTTGGGTCAGATGGAGGGGAAGCTGGAAGGCCCAAAATCAGGTTTCTTATGTAAAAACCCGTACCACCGGAAACAAAAGGCAGGGCATTATTTTTTTTTGTTGTATTAATCGCATCTCTGGCAAGGCGTACAAATTCACCGGCATTAAACTGTTCCCTGATATTCTTAATGTCTATCAGGTGATGGGGCAGTTTTGAGCGTTCTTCAAGAGAAGGCTTTGCAGTTCCAATGTCCATGCCGCAGTAAACCTGCATGGAATCTGCGGATATAATTTCAGCTTTGGCAAATGGATTTTGGATAAATAGCTCTTCAAGAATGGCTGTTTTTCCTGAGGCAGTGGGACCAAAAAGAACCAGTACCGGTATATCCGGCTTCATGGCAGCGTTACTCTTCGAGGCGGAATTCAATCTCTTTAGTAAAAACCTGTCGTGCAGCCAGAGAAACTACTTTACCGCTAAAATACTCAACTTCCGGATCCCTGAGCATGGATAGCTGATAGGAGCGCCTGGAAGCAGCAACAGTAATTTCATACATATTCTTATTATGCTTGATTAGTTCTTCAAGAGGAAATATCATATTGTTATTATACAAAAAAAAGGCTTGAGTGTAAAGGGCTGATATTGCCCGCACAGCTAAAAATGGAGGTTTTATTATATGGCGGTTTTTACACCCCCGAAAGGAGCAAAACTCATAAATCCGGGAACAATTGTTCTGGGACTTATTGTTATTGGGGTAATAATATTCCTTGGAACAAGTTTCTATATAGTGGATCAGGCTGAACAGGCTGTGATAACAAGGTTTGGAAAGTACCACACAACAACAGGAGCCGGGCTGCATATAAAGCTTCCTTTTGGCATTGATAGAACCCATATAGTAAATGTCAGAAGCGTCATGACTGAAGAATTCGGCTTTAGAACCATAAGAAGCGGAAGAACCCCTGTTTACTCAGGAGATATAAATACAGCAACCATGTTAACAGGTGATCTCAATATGGTGGTTGTTGAGTGGGTAATTCAATACCGTATTGTTGACCCTTTTGCCTGGACATTCAATGTTCAAGAGAGACAGCGCACAATTCAGGATGTATCACGCTCTGTTATAAACATGCTGGTAGGCGATAGGGCCATCATGGATATTATGGGTGTACAGCGAAGCACCATAGAATACGAAGCATTAAGCCTTATGAACGAAACCTTCCGCAGTTACGGCCTTGGGATATCTGTTATTGCGGTTTATCTTCAAAACACAGACCCCCCTGCCGGAGTTCAGGAAGCCTTTGACGATGTAAACAGGGCAATCCAGGACAGAAACAGGCTTATAAACGAAGGCCAGCAGGCGTATAACGAGCAAATTCCCAGAACCAGGGGGGAAGCAGACCGCCTTGTCCAGATCGCAGAGGGTTATGCAACAGAAAGGGTTAACCGCGCACAGGGAGATGTTGCAAGGTTTAACGCAGTTTACGAGGAATACCGCAATTCACCGGATGTTACGCGGCGCAGGCTCTATTATGAGATGATGGAAGATGTATTCCAGGATGATGGGACAACTGTTATAGACAGGCGATTTAATAATTTTGTTCCTTTTATGAATCTGGGAAATTAAGGGGGCAGACATGAAAAAAGTTTTAACTGTAATTGTAGTGTTAATCGTCATTTTTATTGCCCTTATGATTATGGGACCTTTTTATATACTTGATGAAGGAGAGCAGGCTGTTATTATACAGCTTGGCAGAATTACAAATGTAAATACGAGCGCAGGCCTGCATTTTAAAGTTCCCTTTATTGATGAAGTGGTAAGGTTTCCAAAAAGAATAATGTCATGGGACGGGGAACAAAAAGGCATTCCCACAAGGGAAAAACAGTATATACAGGTTGATGTGACTGCACGCTGGAGAATATCCGATCCACAGAGGTTTTATGAATCCATAAGAACTGTTGAAGCAGGGCTGCAAAAACTTGCAGAAGTAATTGATTCTGAAGTAAGAACTGTTGTCGCGGAAAATTACTTTAACGAATCTGTGCGTAATTCAAACCTGATCCTTGAGCGCCAGAGTACTGCTGATGATCTTGGTCTTGGCAGTGATCTTGACCCGGATATTATTTCTTCTGCCATACAAACAAATGTAAGCTATGAACCCATAACAAGGGGACGGAGGCAGCTTGCAGAAGAAATTCTTGAACGTTCAAGGCGCATGGTTCCTGAATACGGCATTGAGCTTATTGATGTTGTTACACGTCAGATCCGCTACAATGAAGAGCTTACCGAAAGTGTTTATGAAAGGATGATAAAGGAACGCAACCAGATTGCGCAGGCAATACGATCAGAAGGTGAAGGAAGAAGGGCTGATATAATGGGACAAATGGAACGGGAAAGAATGACTATAATGTCTGTTGCAGAAAGACAGGCGCAGTCAATCAGGGCTGCTGCAGATGCCGAGGCAACAAGGATTTATGCAGATGCCTATAACCGCGATGCAGGGCGCAGAGAATTCTTTGAGTTCTGGAGGACCATGGAATCATACCGTACAACAATGCCGGGCTTTACTATGACACTTTCTACTGACATGGAATATTTCCGCTTTCTTTATTCACTTACAGGCAGGTAAATATGTTTTCCAGGGTTTTACAATTTGAACTTGAAGGGCAAACAGTCATTGGTTTTGACACAGGCCTTGATAACAAGGCCTTTGCCCAGGCCAAAATGGCGCAATTTCTGTCACAAAACGGATATATTGTTAAATCCAATGGAAGTATAAAACCCTGGAAAGCAGAAGGCGTTTATGAATTACCGCGACATGACAGCAGTGCAAATAAAACCACTATGGTTATGTGGGGACCTGATTTTTCCGGTCTTAGCCTTGATAAGCTTGTCCAGGATTCCAATAACAGGGAACAAGCTCTTGAGGCTGTTCGGTTTTATATAAAGGCAATGTCCGCGCTTTTGGACAGGGAAAAAAGTTCCCTGACAATATTTCCGGGAACAAGCGGTGCAATTTTTTGCAACCAGGGATCGGATTTTGGCAGCTTTTTTTTCCCGCCAGAACGCCTTGTTAAACGATCAATTGAAGCTGACGGAGAAGCAGGATTAAACAAGAGCCAGCAATGGTATCATCCTGACCTTAAAGGAGAACAAGCAGCGGTTTATACAACAGCTGTAATGCTCTATACAATTTTTGCTTCTGCCCTTCCTTTTGAAAAAAAAGATATCGATACATTAAGACACGATATACGGGAAGGGGTATATATGCCTATAGAGCTTGCTGCTCCGGGCTTTGACAAAGAGCTTGGCGGATTAATCAGCGATGCCATAAATCCGGGAAAAAACAATAAGCGCCCTTCCCTGCTCCAAATTATTAACTGCCTTGAAAAATCAAGGTCTCATAAAATTGCAGACTTTTTTACAGAACTTGCAGAAGAAGAAAGGCAAAAAATAAAAAATAAATTCCTGCAATATAAAAAAAATCAGGATTTTAATGTCAGGACAAAACGTTTTGTTATCCGCAATACAGCCATTATCACAGCCTGCCTTGCGCTAGTTCTGACTGTAGTCCTTTTTACACATGGATATTTCCGGCGGCTTTCTGAAAGGTTTAATACCATTGGACTAAGCCCCATTGAAGTTGCACAGGCCTACTACAATGCTTTTAATTCGCTAGACCATGATATTATTGACGCATGTATACATGGCAGAAATGCCAGAAACGACATTACCCTTGTCATGAATCTTTTTGTTATAAGCCGCGCAAGGCAGGCTTATGAAATGGACGCAAGGACTTTTATTCCTGCACAGGACTGGATTGATTCTGGTTCGCCTGAAACAAATGCCCTGATCTTTGGAGTAACTGACCTTATGCTTCAAACATTAAGTGTAACAGAAAACGAAGTCTTTATTCAGGCTGATTATAATCTTTGGATCCCGCCTGGTTATCTGGGAGAAACTGAAAATTTCGAAAGTTATGATACAACAATAATAAGTGCTGTTAATATAGAAACAATTGATATCCTGACATTTGCTTTGATCAATGATGCATGGCGTATTATAGAGATCGAACGATCAGTAGATGGTATGATCTACTAATATTGCAAATCACCATTAAGCCATAATTCAATAAGAAAACGTGACACAGAGCCATGAGCAGGAATTAATGGGAGCTTTTGTTTTGAAAACCATTGCGCGTCTTCGATTTCCTTGCCGTCAACTTTTATGTCTCCGCCTGCATGGCGGGCAAAAAAACCTACCATAAGGGAATCCGGGAAAGGCCAGGGTTGGGATTTTATATATGTTATGTCTTTAACATCAAGAGAAATTTCTTCTTTGATCTCACGTTTAACCGTAGCTTCAAGGCTTTCTCCAGCCTCATTAAAGCCTGCGATAAGACTGTACATCCCCTCAATAAACTTTATATTATGTGCAAGCAGGACTTCATTTTTTTCATTAACTATCAAGGTAATTATCGCAGGAGCAATGCGTGGAAATTCAAGCTGTCCGCAGGCTGGACAAAGCCGCGCTGTTTCAGTCTTTGAATCATTGTTAATACTCCCGCAGCATCCGCAATATTTGGTAGTTTTCCGCCATTCAGCAATATGATAAGCCCTGAGTATGCGGCTCAATTCATGCGGAATTTCATCTCGATTCCCTGAGTTCATAATATTGATAAGCTGACGCAGGGGAATTTGTTTCCATCCCAAAACAGGTTCATTGCTTTTAATTGAAATTGCATGTAATTCAACAATATTTTCAGGGTCATCAACTGATGAAAAAGAAAAAATGTCTAAAGAGCTGTTAAACTGCTGCTGAAAATCAGGGCCTAGTTCAATTGGTTTATGTATTTCAGAATCCGCAGTTTGCTCCGGTATTAAAAGGGAGTTTTCCTGGAATATATAGTATTTTCTCTCCATATCTATCATATCTTGTTACAATAATATATTATCAAATATACATAATATTTTCCACAGGAGGTATTCTGTGTCATCCTTTAATTTTCTGGAATCCCTGCCAATAAATGAAATTACAAGATACTCCAAAGGGCCGCCGAAAAACACTGTATCATTTTCAGGTTATCCGCGGCAGCATCCAGTTGAAAAAGACAAGCTGATCCTGATTTACGAGCCGCTTGGCATTAATCCCATGGTAATGGAATTCCGTCTGGATGATGTGCTTTTTATCGAGGAGCTTCATTCTGCTGTGACAGAGGCCGGGGAAGGACTTCCCCTGATCAAGCTGTGGATACGCAAGGGAGCGCGTGGTGTTGTGCTTGAGCCTTTTGAAGTTGACGAACCCATCAGATTTGTCCAGAAAAACCGGGAGTTCAGAGATAAGCTCCTGAATGATGTTTAATGGAACCATCCATTCGCTTTATTAAAGCAGAGGCAGCAGCAGATAATGGGATTGTCCATTGTGAGCTCTGCCCGCATTATTGCTTGATAAAGCCTGGGAAAAGCGGCTTATGCAAGGTGCGTGTAAATAATGGCGGCCTTGGCAGCATCCCATATTACGGCCATGTAACTTCACTTGGCATAGACCCTATTGAAAAAAAACCGCTTTATCATTTCAGGCCAGGGACAAAAATACTTTCTGCTGGTTTTGTTGGCTGTAACCTGGCCTGCCCTTTTTGCCAGAACTGGCATATCTCACAGAACATAGAAGCCCCTGGCCGCTATATCAGCCCAACTGAACTGATACAAGCTGCAAAAAAGGACAAACAGATCGCCTATACATATTCAGAACCACTCATTCATATTGAATATCTTCTGGATAGCATGAATGAAGCAAAAAAAGCCGGGGTCGCCAATGTGCTTGTTACAAATGGCTGCATAAATTCAAAGCCTGCATTGGAAGTTCTTGAACTTACAGATGCTGCAAACATTGATTTAAAATGCTTTTCAAAAAAAACTTATAAAGAAATTCTTGGCGGGGACCTGGATACAGTACTTGGTTTTATAAAAAAAGCAATTGAAATGGATGTTCATGTTGAAATTACAACACTGCTTGTGCCGGGTCTAAATGATAAACAAGAAGAGCTTGATGGAATTATAGGTTTTATCGCAGAACTGGAATCTAAAGGAAAAGAAATTCCCTGGCATGTATCAGCTTATCATCCTGATTGGAAATGGAATACAGCTGCAACCCCTGAAGAGCTTGTTTTCAAAACAATAGAAAAAGCCCAGAGTCATTTAAAATACGTCTATGCAGGCAATGTCAGAGCGCGCCAGTATTATCCAAAACAGTAAAACGTCTTACAAGGGTTCTGCCGCTTGAATCAACCAAAGTCAGGGTACGCAGCCCCGGAGGCGGACGGGATTCCATCTCATGAAATGTATGGGTAGAACCCAGATATGTTCCGTCAAGATGCCAGTGAATAATTTCACTCTGGTTCCTGTGAGCTGCTGAGAAAACAAGCCTGCCGTCTCTTCCGTCAAGCTCACGCGGAATAAAAACCTGACTGCCTGGCTCTGGGTTAAAAAGCGCAAGCATGGCTTGGCTAGAGTCTGTTGTTTGTGCAGGCGGGAGGGGTCTGTAATCCAGGTTCCAGCGCCTGAAATACCATTCTTCAGCAGGGGGAAGTACAAACCAGTTACTGCTTATATTATCTAAAGTAATTGTCTGACAGAACCTGCAGGCTGCGGTTCTGGGCGCATTAAGAGGCAGTTCAATAATTCTTATGCGATCACAGCTTACTCCTGCAGGAAAGCCGGAAAAAAAACAAACCTCAGCATGCCGCAGTTCTGATGCAGGCTGCTGGAACCATGAGCTGCGATTATTGGCTTGTAAGCCAGAACCCCCTGAATGTAATGCGGAAAATATTTCAAAAAGAACCGGCGCTGAAGTTGTTGCGCTTCTTAACTCTGCCCTGCCCTCTCCTGTAGCGTTTCCTATCCACACCCCTACAGTCCATTCAGGGGTTACACCTATTGCCCAGGCATCACGGAAGCCAAAGCTTGTGCCTGTTTTCCAGGCAATGTTTCTGGAACTGGCAAACTCCTGCCATATTGCCTCATCCCCGGGCCGCACTGTGGAGACAAGCGCGTTAAGCGTAATCCAGGCTGCTCCGGCTGATATTGGGGGAGCTGACACGTGTTGCGCGGCTGGTGTACCTTGCGTGCTTGTGCTGCCCGTGCGGCTGTTTACCAGCCTACCAAGCCCGGCATAAAGACCTGTAATTTCCCAGAGTGTAATTTCAGAACCGCCCAAAACAAGGGGAAGTCCGTATTCATGGCCTGAACGGAAAAGCGTTGTAAGGCCCAGGGAACGCAGCAAGCGGGCAAAGCGGTCAACACCATACAAACGCAAAGAACGTGCAGCAGGAACATTGAGGGAGCGAATCAAAGCCTCATCAGCCGGAACCACACCCAGATAAGTCCTTGTAATATTTTCCGGTGAAAAACTTCCTACCCTTGTAGGAATATCACTTACCAAAGACGAGGGCAGAATATCACCTGAATCAAGCATGGCTGCATAAAGAAAAGGTTTTAAAAGGCTGCCTGAACTGCGCCATGACCTTATAATATCAACATCTCCTGCATAGCTTGTATTTGTATTGCCAACATAAGCAAGGGGTTCTCCTGTTTGTGTATTGATGATAAGCACAGCCCCGTTCATGATATGGTTTTCGCTGAACCTGCGTGATGCGCGGTTAAGGATCGTTGCTGCCCTTTCCTGCATGTCCCTGTCAATACTTGTAACAAATGCACCTTTTATATTTCCTGAGCCTCCGGCTTCGAGAACAAGGCGATCCAGAAGATGAGGCGCCAGACGCGGCAGAGGCAAAGGCTCACCTGGAACATTTTCTGCCAGGGAAAGTAAAAGGGTGTCATGGTCAAAATAACCCCTTGAAAAAAGCCTTTGTAAAAGCGCATCCCGCCTAATCCTTAAGGCCTCGCGGTTACGGCCCGGGTGAATCAGGCCAGGGCTATTGGGAAGCACAGCAAGGGTTGCTGCCTCTGCCCAGGAAAGGTCTTCAGAACTTCTGCCAAACCAGCGCCAGGCTGCTGCTTCAAGGCCCACAACATTGGCGCCAAAAGGAGCGTTAGCTGCATAAAGTGCAAGTATATTGTCTTTGGATGTTCCCAATTCCAAGCGCAGGCTAAGAACCATTTCCACAGCCTTTTCAAACAGGTTGCGTGATATCCTGCCATGTTTACCGGACTGGGTTCTTGAAAGCCTGATTGTCTGCATTGTTATTGTTGAAGCCCCGGAAACAACTTGCCCTGAACGAATGTTCTGAACCATTGCTCTTGTCAAAGCCAGAGGGTCAATGCCAGGATGCATCCTGAACCTGCGATCCTCAGCTTCTATAAGTGAGATGATAAACTTCTCATTTAAACCAATCTGGCCTGGAAAACGCCATTGTCCGTCAAGCGCAACCTGGGCGCCAAGGAGCCTCATGTCACGGTCATAAAGCACAGGTGAATATGAAACATCAAAAAGAGGATAGTCAAGCGAAACTGCAAACATTAATAGCAGAGTTACAAAAGCAGTTCCGTATAAAAATTTACGGAATTTTTTATTTCTATTGTAACCCTGCCTAATAAAAAACTTTATAGCAAAAAACTTCATCTAATTCCAGGAATAAGCGCTCTTATAGACTCGTCATACATGGCATAGGCATGGATGGCAGGCATAAAGAAGTCACCCTCGTATGTTAAGTTCACCATAAAGCTGACGCTTATCTCCTGGCCTCGGTCAAGATTAAAGTAAGACATAACCCTGTCGTCCCTTATGTCCTGATAACGGATGTCTTGATTGGCCCTTGAAGCAGCTCCATTTTCAGCCAGCCTTGTATTGATGATCTCCCAGGAAGCAGGAACAGGAATGACAAGTGCTATTTCTTCTACAGGCGTGCCATGTGTATTTCGTACTATGACTCTTACTTCCATGTCTTCACCTGGTCTCAAGTTTGCAGGATTAAAAACCCTGTTGTTTGAATCCCTGTATTCAATCCTCATGCTTAAACCTTCAGAAAGAAACGGTTCGCTGCCTTCTTCCGGAAGGCCGCGGCTGATTAATTTGACATAAACAGGTGAAGAAGAATTATTGTTTACAAAAAATCTTCTGTCCCTTTCGCTTGTCAATCCAAAGGATTCTTCAAAAGAAGGGCTTGAAAAATTGACCTGTCCCAGATTTCCTGCAATTGCATAATCAAGAGACAAAGCACCGGTTCCGGCATTGTTTCGTATAAAAGGCGCAATGGCAATAAGGCTGTAAGCTGTCTCCTGGGTTGAAAGCCAGGTGTTTTCTGAAAGGGATTCAGCTATTTCTTCAAAAAGCCGCCGGGTGCGGTTTATTTCCGCCTGAGTAAATCCCTGGCCTGTCCTGTCAGCTCCCATGAGTATAAGGGTTTCAAGTATCATTGCCTTGTCCCTAAGGCTTGAGCCAAATGTTCCTGTAAGTTCCCTGTAATTGCCCTGGGGCATTTCAAGTTCTCTTGCCATGCTCCTTGCAATATCACGCTGACCAGCATACCAATAAGCAGCTGCAAGCCGCCATTGAGCCTGAAGCGGCACATTTCGCGGCTCAAGTGTATGGGAACGCAGCCTGTTCATGGCGCCAATATCAGCTTCTCCTGCAAGGGCTATTGTGTAGAGTCTGTATGCCTGCTCTGTATAACTAAACTGGGTATTCCTAACCTGCCAGACTGCTGCACGGTCTCTCTGGTAATGGAGCCAGTCCCTTATTACGCTGTCCCTGACCTGATAACCCAGGCGACGGGCTTCAATAAGGAAATGCCCGACAAAAGAAGAACTCCAATCATGGGGTATTGATTCTCCTGGCCAGTAAGCAAAACCGCCTGAGGGAATCTGATAACTGTAAAGCAGCTCTATTCCGGCATTTATATTATCCCGTATCTCCTGACGGCGGCCCTGATCAAGTTCCATAACCATATCAAGGTAAAGCTGGGGGAAAACACGGCTTGTAACCTGTTCTATGCAGCCGTGAGGATATTGAACAAGGAAATCAAGCCGGGATTCAAGGTTTATAGGAGGAAGCCTTGAAAACTCAGCTGTAAGTGAATTTGTCCCGTCCCTGCCTGGAAACAATAGCTCTCCTTCCCAGGTTTCTCCGGGTTGTAAAAGAGTGTAGACCGATCTTGTTACAGGTATTGTCGTAGAACGTACTTCCATGTCAACAACATGCTGGGCAGTTCTAAGTCCAGCGGACTCAGCCCTGGCAGTAAATTGCAAGGCACCTGGGTTTGCAGGAGCTTTTACCCTGAACCTGATCAATTCTTCCCCGCTACGGCTAAACGAAACATTTTGGGAAGAAGGGCCGATGATTTGTGCGCCTGGTACCGAAAGGCTAACACTGACATTCCTTGCTCCTTCAACATGGGAGTTTACATATACAGGCACCACCACTCCGTCATTGGGAGAAAGAACCCTGGGAAGTGTTGCAAAAACCATTAAGTCAGAGTTTACCCTGACAGATGTTTCTGCAGTGCCATAGGCCCGCTGTGACTGTGTCTGCTCTGTTCTTGAAGAAGCTGCAAGTACCATTATGCGCAATGCGCCTATGTATGGAGGCAGCTCGAATGTTTCGGTTTTTGATTCGCCAGGTCCTATCTCAAATGGCCCAAAAAAACGCACCACAGGCCTAAAGCGCTGGGTATCTTTCTCAGTATCAAGGGGTATATCATCACCGCCGCCTATGGCAAGCAGGGTTTCAAGTCTTCCGGAATAAGCGCCTATTACTTCATTAAAAAGATCCCAGGTTCTAAGGAAAGAAGCTTCCCTTGCATAAAATGTATTTCTTGGATTGGGCAGGGTAAAGCGTGTCAGACCCAAAAGACCCTCATCCACTACTGCCACTGTATATGCCATGGGTCTATTATTTGCTTCGCTCACTGTAAATGACACGGTTGACTCAGCCTCCCAAACATCCTGTGTTCTGATCCTGGGATTTAAAACTGTTCTTTGATCATTTACAAACACAGGCACTATACCATAAAGCCTTATTGGGAGATCATTCTGTGTCTGTAAATGGGGTTGAAGCAGTGTTATATGCACATAGACATTGGGAACCATGGAAGGATCAAGTGTAAACTCATAAATGGTTTGATCCGCAGTGCATCGAATCCATTCGCTCCTTAGTATTTCTCCGCCCTTCTCAAGCACTACAAGTGCAGTTGCCTCAGCATTGGATGGAAAGCTTACAGAAACCTTTTCACCTGCCTCATAGCCAGGCTTATCTGTGCTAAGGGTAAGCATGTTCCCCTGCCCGCCTTCCTGGGGCCGTCCTGCCCAGCCTGGCCAGTCAATAAAAACAACCTGGGCTGCTGAATGTCCGCCATCCCTGTCCTGGGCTATAATCAGATAACGTCCCCATTCAGGGTAGTCAATCCTGAATTCCCAGGAAGCTCTTCCGTTCCTGGCCATAATATTTGTTCTTGAAACAGGATTCCTTGAGAGTGTGGAAGCTATATCAGCAGCTTCACCTGAACCCATTTCCCACCACCAGCGCCACGAGAGTTTATATATGGCTACATCAAGCTGTACATTACCGCTAACATACTGCCCATCTTCGTCAAGAAGAACAATTTCCGCAGTGTGATTTATGTCTGTCAAGAGCATGTTTCGGGCAGCGTCTCCCCTTGGAAGCCGTACTCCTACATAGCGCTGAAAAGGTGAATATTCAAGGCTTATCTGCTCAGAAGAAAAGACCCCTGATGGTTCAAATACCCTGGTCATAAAACGTGCAGTCACTTTTCCTGGAACTGCATTGCCAGGGTTAAGCCTCATCTGGAAAACTGCCCTTCCCTCATTATTAAGATTTCCTTCCCATATATTCTGAGGTTCAGAACTTACTGTCCTTGAAGGGTCACGGAAAGAAAAGTCAGGAAAGCCCTGGAAGCTTGTTTCCCTGTCACTGAAACTTACTGAAATATCGCTTCTAAGGCCTGGCGCAGGAGCGCCGAAAAGCCATTCTGACTCAAGCCTTACCTGCTGGGGGCCGCTTCTTATAAACTCTCCTTCACCAAAATCAAGATCCATTCTTAGCCTGTTAGGCATAACTGTTTCTACTTTTATGCTTCTTGAAAACACATTGTCCCCGACCCTTACACGTGCAATCCAGTCTCCAGTAGGAGCATCTGGGGAAGTGGAAACCGCTAATGGATAAAAGCCGTCCACTGAGTTTGTAAATGTTCTTGTTGTAACAAGCCGTCCCCTTGGGTCTTCAAATTCAAATGTTACAGGATGATTTACAGGAAGTGTTCTCTGTGCATCCGAGAGCAGGAATGTAAGATATATATCATCTCCTGGTCTCCAGACTCCCCGTTCGCCGTATATGAGTCCACGTATACCAGTAGAAGGAGAGCCTCCTGCTATGTCAAAATGGCTTGTAACAAGAGCTAGAGAATCATTAATTCTAAGATATGCTTTTCCAAGATTGCTTTCTGCAGTAATAAAAAGGCGTGAGCCAGGTCCCATATCATGAGTTAATGATGCAGGCAGGCGCGCCATGCCGTCAGGCCCTGTTCTTCCCTGATGCAAAAGCCGTCCCTGAAAATTGAAAACCTGATAAGGTATATTAGGTGCAGCCTGGCCGCTTATGATGTTTGTTGAAACCATAAGCCAGGACCCGTCAAGTGTTCTTCTTGCCAGAAGTCCCATGTCAGAAACAAGTACATTTCTGCCAATAATAATATTGTTGTTAAAACTTGTATGATAAAATGCCGGATGACATGGGTCATTGCGCCTTGTATTCCATTCACTCCAGTTATAGTCTGGACGGTTCCAATAATTGTTCCAGAAACTTTGATCACTTGAGTAAAAATATGTGGGAAATTCATCTCCGGGAAATTCACGGTTGGAAAAATCCCCATGATTGGCAGTACAATCAAAGTGAACATGCCTGGGCCTGAAGCTGACCCTTATCCTGAACATTGCACCCGGGTTATTACGGCTAAGCTCCGAGAGATCAAGCCCTCGCCTGATCCACTGGTTTTGGTCTGAATCTTGCCAGGGAAAGTCAAAGTTTTTAATAAAGATCGGCTCCCCAACCCTGTCCAGTTCACGTTCTCCGGTCATGGCATTTATCTGCAAAAACTGCAGCATATTATCTTCGTGAATCTTAAAAGCTTCGATAATAAGACCTGAGACATTTCTGGTTTCTACTACAAGCTGAGTACCCTGACTTGTTGGTAAAATCGTACCTGTGCCTGTAAATCGTATTTGCGGCACTTCCCATCTTTCAGGAACCCTGTACTGAACAGGAATGGCCAGGCGGCGGCCGTTCACATCTTCCAAATCCTGTATTGTAAGCTCTGTGCCTGGCGCAAACCCTCCGGAGCTGTCCCCGAAAATTCTTACTATATTTCCTTCAAGTACATAGCGCGGATCACTCCTGCCGGAAAATGTGGCAAGGGTTATAAAACCACGCAAGTCCGCATGAGGTCTTATATTGGATGAAAATGAGACCTCAATCATACCTTCATTATGACGCAGGCCCAAAAGCTCAAAGCTGTCTCTGCCTGGGATCATCACTGAGGTAAATCCCCTTATATCTGATCCTATTTGTCTGCCGTTCCAGCTTATTTCCGCAGTCCTTGAAGCTTCCCCCCGAATAACAGGGTTAAAACTAAAATGATGTATTCCATTATCGTGAGTCCAGCTTGGTCTGCCCAATTCACTTGAACTGACAGTCTGTTCAATCCTTGAAGGGTTTTCTCCTATATCAGTCTCAACATAACCAGCTACAATTAAATTGTTATCATCTGAAATTCTTATTGGATCCATAGTTACCCTGAATGTTGCCTCAGCACTCATAAATTCAAAAGAAAAATTCGGTATGCCATCGAGGTTTACTCTTGCATGATAACGCTGGCCAGGACGCAGAGGTTCAGAAGGCTGGAAAACCAGGGTAAAGGGATCATTCCAGGAAAGGCTGCCTTTTGCAGCCGGTCTTAGTGTAAATGCTCTGTCTGCCAATGGCCTTGCTGTGTCCTGGGCTTGTTGGAACTCTATTCTTATGGGTTCGGTTCTGCCCAATACACCCATGCTGATTCCAGCCACATATTGAGGATCCGGATCTATAATTCTATTGCATGAAACAATGGATAAAGCTGTAAGCAGTGATAATAATATTAATATACTAAAGTGATATTTTTTCATATTGACTCCTAAGGTTTAGTATAATATGAAACTAATCTTTTTTCAAACTTAAATTACAATATCGTAAAAATAAGGGCAGCAATAACTGCTGTAAAGAGCGCAGCTGTAAGAATATAAAGCCAAAAAGGAAGGGGATCATGTTTTACATGAATAGTCTTTTTTTGAGGACTCTTGTTCTGCTTTGGACTTTTTTCCTTGCCTGGAATTGCTGAATAACCGCATTTGGGACAGCCATTCAAAAAAAGCGCTTCCTCTCCGGAAAAATCACATGCTGGACAGCGGACAGACGAGAAGTATCTCCCGCAGCCCGGACAGTTTTTTGCATTTACAGGAACTTCTGTACTGCAATTATCACAAAAAAACTTTGGTGTTTTCTTTTTAAACATTAATAAAATGTGAAGCTAACTGTTAACTGCTTTGGGACAGGTATCTGCTGCTGGACAACTGTTGGCACACGAGGATGATTCTGTTTTGGCAGTATCGGTTTTGGCTGCATGCTTTAGCTTGGCCCCAACATTGTTTTTTTTATCAGTCACGTAAAAACCCGAACCCTTGAATATAACACCCATACCTCCGTTTATAAGGCGGCGGACCTGTTTTTGACATTTAGGACAGGTTTCGATTGGATTGTCATTTATATTCTGAAAAACATCAAAATTATGATGACAGCTTTTACATTCATATCCGTAAGTAGGCATAAAAACCCCTAATATTATTTATTATTGTTGATTTGAATATACTGAAATTATATTAAAAAGTAAAGCCAGTTCCCCTGTTGTAAAGGAAGCGGATTTAAGCATTAGATCAGCTCCGTCGCGTGAAGGCTGATTTGCAAAAAGAGCTGGAATAAAATCCATGAGCGATTGTTTTTCGCTGCTAACACTAAACGACATAATAAAGGGCCGTGCAATGGAAAAAAGCATTAAAAGGCCCTGGGATTGGTTTGCAGTAGGTGTACGGATAAGAAATTCCAGTTCCCATAGATCAGTTAATTCAGCTCCACCCTGCAAGCTCTCGCCAAAAGCATCCGGCTTTTTTGCCTTGAAAAAAAAGGCCTCTGCCGGAATCTGAATAGGTAAGCTTAAGTCAGACAAAAACTTATTTACAAGCTCATTGTCCGGTATCCATCCTGATACAACGCTTCCCTGCCTGAATTCATCAAAACCATCCGGAACCCTTACTGCTGGGATTCTGCTGTTGGCTGGCAGCATTAAAAAAGGATCCCCTGCAGAAACCAGAGCAAGGTTTGAATTCATTGCAAGGCTTATTCTCATTCCCTGTGATTGCCAAAAGGAATTCCCTGTTATTGACTGATTCCTTTTCCAGTCTCTGCTGAATGTAAACGAAAAGCCAGCCTGGAATGAGGGAAAGCTTCCGCGCAGATTTAAGAAATATACGGCGCCTTGATTGGCTGCATCTTCTGTTTCAGTTTTGCCAAAAAAAACAGCTGTTGCTGTATTTGTTCTGTCAAGTATTGCACTGGCCTGGTTCAGCTGCATGCCCTCAAATGAAACATTATCCAGCAATACACGGGATTCATTAATATCAGCCCAAAGGTATAGCTGCCCTCCAGAAGGCAAAAGGCTGAAATCCCCTGTATCTCTTTGCGCGGTGTTTCTTGGTATAGTCGAACAAGCAGAGAAAAATAATAATAACATTATCTGAAAAAAAACCAGTCTATGCTTTCTCATTTCTCATTTCTCATTTATCATTCTTCATTCTTTCAATGCTCACCTTCCAGGTTTCTTCTCCTGCTTCCAAATCAATCATGTCTTTATGTTCTCCCCATTCGGTTTTAGCTGAAAGGGTTTCGTCCGCAACATAGGATGAAAAAGCTTCAAAGGCAGCTTTAAGCCTGTCAGAGCCAAAAACACGCAGAACAATTCTGTCTGTAAGTTCAAGCCCTGTTTCTTTTCTCAAGTTTTGTACACCGCGCACAAGATCGCGTACATCACCTTCCATGGAAAGTTCAGGGCTGATCTCTGTGTCAAGGCCGACTGTCAGGGTACCTTCGTTGAGGACTTTTAGGTTGGCTTTTTCAATGCGGCGTATATCAAGTTTGTCAGCTGTAATTTGTACCTGCCTTGAGCTGCCGTCACTTGAAACAATATCTATTGACAAAACAGCGTTGTCCAAAAGGCCCTGAATCTCAGACCTTGAAAAAGCAGCGATTTTATCCGCAGCAGCTTTCATATCCTTGCCAAGTTCCTTGCCCAATACACGGAAGTTGGCTTTTGCCTCATAATCTACAAGGTCTTCTTCATTTTCTTTAAAAACAACATTCTTTACATTAAGCTCTTCCTTGATTATCTCTTCCATCTCTAAAAGAGAGAGCTTTTCTTTTTTATCCTTTGTAACAAGCTCTACGGTTTTTAAGGGCTGCCTTACCTTTATGCTGTTAAGCGATCTTAATGAACGGCCCATGGACACAGCGCGCTGCACAGCAGACATCTTGAACTCAAGCTCGGGATTACGTCTTTCTTCACAGGGAAGCGGAAAATCAACAAGATGAATCGACTCTGGATCGCTTTCCCTGCGAAGGTTTTGCCAGATTGCTTCTGTAGTAAAAGGCATGAACGGTGATGCAACAGTGATAAGTGTTTTGAGTACAGTATAAAGCACACTGTAAGCATCAGCCTTGTCATTATCCATGGAACCGTCCGGCAATGCGCTCTTCCAGAACCGGCGGCGTGAACGGCGTATATACCAGTTATTAAGCAGATCAATAAACTCCACTATTGGGTCAATGGCCTTGGAGAGATCATAATTGTCCATTGCAATGATAACTTTTTCCACAAGGCTTTCTGCTGCTGACAGGATCCACTTATCAAGAGGATTCGTGATCTGGGACGAAATATCTTTTGGTTTTGCCCCGTCAATATTTGCGTATGTAACAAAAAAGCTGTATGCATTCCATAACGGAAGTATGATGCTCTTGAGTACTTCCTTGACTCCCTCATCATTGTAGCGAAGGTCTTCTGCCTTAAGAAGCGCGGAGTGAACAAGAAAAAGCCTTACTGCATCAGCACCGTATGTGTTGATTACATCGACAGGGTCTGTATAATTTTTAAGGCTCTTGCTCATCTTTCTGCCGTCAGATGCAAGCACTATACCGCTTACAATGCAGTTTTTAAATGCAGGCCTTTTAAACAGAGCTGATGAAAGCACAATAAGCGTGTAGAACCAACCTCGCGTCTGATCAAGGCTTTCGCTGATAAAGTCCGCAGGGAAATGGCTCTCAAAAAATTCCTTGTTCTCAAAAGGATAATGATTCTGCGCATATGTCATTGCACCTGATTCAAACCAGCAGTCCAAAACTTCTGGTATTCGCTTCATGGTTCCTTTACAGCCTTTTTGTGTGCATGGAAATGTAACAACATCGACAAACTGCATGTGCAGGTCTTTAAGCTCAACTCCTGAATATTGTTTTAATTCTTCTCGGCTGCCTACGCAGATTGTTTTATCACATTCAGGGCATTTCCAGATTGGCATGGGATTGCCCCAATAACGGTTTCTTGATATTGCCCAGTCTCTTGCACCTTCAAGCCATTTGCCAAAACGGCCTGTCTTTATATGCTCAGGTACCCAGTGGATCTCTTTGTTTACATTGATCATGTCCTGTTTAAAAGCCTCAACTTTTACAAACCAGGAACCAACTGCCCTGTAAATTAAAGGACTCTCGCATCTCCAACAATGTGGATATGCATGAAGCAGCTGATCCCGTTTTATAAGTTTGCCTTCTGTTTTAAGGCGTTCCATAATGGCCTTGTCAGCATCTTTGACAAAAAGCCCCTTATAATCCTGTACTTCTTCTGTAAAGCGGCATTCTGCGTCAATGGGACAGATCACAGGCACACCAGTCCCTGCAAGCACCCTTGCGTCATCTTCGCCAAAACCAGGCGCTGTGTGCACAATGCCTGTGCCATCTTCTGTTGTAACAAAGTCCCCGTTATAAACCTGGAATGCATTGTCTTTTTCTGCCCAGGAAAAATATGGGAAAAGCGGTTCGTATTGTGCGCCTTTGAGATCTTTGCCTTTTTTATTCCATATTATGCGATATTCATTTTCTGATTTAAAGTATGCTTCAAGTCTTGCTTCGGCCAATATGTAGTGGGTTTCTTTATCGTCTGTAAGGTCTTGTACAAGCACATAGTCTATGTCCGGGCCAAGTGTAAGGGCAAGGTTTGAAGGTAAGGTCCATGGTGTTGTTGTCCAGGCAAGGAAAAAAGAATTAGCTGGGATTTTAATGTCTTTCAATGCCTTTTGCTCAGCTTTTACCTTGAAACGTATTGTTATTGCAGGGTCATGCACATCACGGTAACCGCCTGTGCTAAGCTCGTGGTTGGAAAGCACTGTCGCGCATCTGGGGCAATAAGGCAGGTTATAATAGCCTTCATAAAGAAGCCCTTTTTCCCACAGCGTCTTCATAACCCACCAGATGGATTCCATATAATCCGGATCCATTGTTTTGTAATCATTGTCAAAATCAACCCAGCGTCCAAGGCGCGTGATTGTCTGGCGCCACTCTTTCACATAACGCTGAACAGAGTCCTGGCATGCTTCGATAAAACGCACAACCCCAAACTTTTCTATATCAGACTTGGAATTAAGCCCCTGCTCTTTCTCAATAAGGTTTTCAATGGGAAGGCCGTGGCAGTCCCAGCCAAAGCGGCGCTCAACCTTTTTTCCCCTCATGGTCTGGTAACGGGGTACTATGTCTTTAATGGTACTTGGAATAAAATGCCCAAAATGAGGCAGGCCTGTTGCAAATGGCGGGCCATCGTAGAACACAAACTCCTCTTTGCCCTCCCGCTGCTGTATGGATTTTTTGAAAATATCATTTTTTTCCCAAAACTCTAATATCTCTTCTTCAAGACTGGGAAAACTCACCCTGGGATCAACGCTCTTGTACACAAATTCCTCCGATTATAGCTCACTATGACATATTTTATGGTTTTGTTCCAGTGGAAATCAGAGTTTTATGAATACATCATACCATCATCGTTGTCGATTCCCATTGCTATGGATAAAGCCTCTTTTAATTCTATTAGCTTTTCTTCTAAAAGGATTCCTACATAATCGGTTAAACGTGATTTCAACATGCTAACCAGTTCATCGCAGCGTATTGCGCTGGGGTGCTTCAAGCCTTCTTCAATACCAACAGGAACCTGGGTGCTTAAACCTTCATAATTAGTATAAATTGGTGCACAAATCAGTGTTGAATAGGCACTGTCAATAAGTTCTTGTCTTGAAACAATTACATATACTCTCTGTTTTTTTGTATCTGTTTTTGAACCAAGAGAAACACGGTAAAGTTCACCCCGTTTCATTTTAATGCCTGAAATCTAAGGTTTTCTTCTGTTTCCTTGTTAAAACGTTTTGCATTAGCGTTAATTATATCTATATCTCGTTTTCTGCGTTCTTGTCTTTTAAGTTTATTTATATAATGGATTAGGGCATTTTCTAAAAATTCAGAGAAATTCATGCCGTTGTTAAGCAATGTAAACTCTTCCAATAGGGAATCTGGTAGAGAGACGGATTTTTTTGTTTTTGCTACCATGATGTTAAACTATTACTTTTATTCTATTCTGTCAAGATTATTATCTACGAGGGGTTCCATCCCCCTTGTCTTTTCATTCAATCCATAGTATTATTTTATTCATGAAGCAAAATGCTCTCGCAAGACATCTGTTTTTAAATACTACCCCCCCCCCCCGTATATAGCGCAACTTTTTCGCATAACACTACATATAGCGTAGCAATCTCGGAATTTTGGCACGCAGAGACGCCAAGAACGCCAAGGGGAAAAGGGATGCAAATTTTTTCATTCCTTTCTCTGCGTTCTTCGTGTCTTGGCGTCTTGGCGTGCAAAATTTGGGAGAGAGTTAAATGGCAATAATGGCTTATATAGGCTGTTAAATTATAAAGATAAGGAATAAATTATGAAAAGGAAAAATGTTTTATTGTTGGGTTTGCTGGTAGTAATACTGGCATTCTTATTAGTGGCCTGTGATCCGGGTGGAGATGGTAGCAGCGGCGGCATGACCTGGATTGCAGTGGCAGATTCTACATTTGAAGAATATATTGATATTCGAAGCATTGCTTATGGTAATGGCAGGTTTGTTGTTGGCGGTCAACAAGGCAGAATGGCATGGTCTACAGATGGTGTAAGCTGGACTGCTGTAGCAGACTCTACATTTGATTATACCTCTATCTTTGACATCGCTTATGGCAATGGCAGGTTTGTTGCTGGTGGAGCAGGGAGTGCAAGGGCATGGTCAACAGATGGTGTAAACTGGACCGAAGTGGATGGCACTACATTTGAAGGATATCATATCAATAGCATTGCTTATGGTAATGACAGATTTGTTGCTGGTGGAGGTGACATAATAGCATGGTCAACAAATGGTGCAAGCTGGACCAAAGTGGAGAACACTACATTTGGAACAAATTTTTACAGTCACATCAGTAGCATCGCTTATGGCAATGGCAGGTTTGTTGCTGGTGGAAATATAAGTAATGACATAACACACATGGCATGGTCAACAGATGGAGTAAACTGGAATGCTGGAGCAGACTCAATATTTGATTACGGAATCAATGACATTGCTTATGGCAATGGCATATTTGTTGCTAGCGGAGATAGTGGAAAAATGGCATGGTCTACAGATGGTGTAAGCTGGACTGCTGTGGCGGACTCACCTCTTGGTACTCATAGTATAGCTTATGGCAACGACAGGTTTGTTGCTGGAGCAGCATGGGGTGCAATGGCATGGTCAACAAATGGAGTAAACTGGACCCGCACGGAGGTCTCTGAATTATTATATTTTGTTGGTGTCTATGACATCGCTTATGGCAACAACAGGTTTGTTGCTGTTGGAGGTCGTGGCACAATAGCATATTCGTTAAATTAATATAAATCAAACCCCGGCAAAAACCGGGGTTTTCTAATTACTTATGCCGGCTGCCTTTAGTATCTGTGTAAGCTTTTTCCATTTGTTCATTGAATAAAGATGAAGGCCATTAATACCCTGGCTGATAAATCTATGAATAAGATCAACCGTATAATCCATGCCAGCCTTTGTAAAACTCTCCGGGTCATTTTGATACTTGCCCATAATTGCAGCTAACTCTGCCGGGATTGAACAGCCGTTGAACAAAGTCATGCGCATGGTAGGTTCAACTGCAAAGACCGGCATGATCCCTGCAACCAATGGTATTGTTATGCCTGTCTTGTGAATCCTTTCCATAAAGCGATCATAAGCGCTGACATCATAACAAAGCTGGCTCATTATAAACTGCGCGCCCTTGTCCTGTTTTGAACGCAAATGGTTGATATCAGCTTCTATGGAAGGGGCTAATATATGTTTTTCCGGGTATGCTGCCGCAGCAAAACACAGTTGGGGAAACTGGGGAGAGAGAAATCCCAAAAGCTCGTCAGCGTGCGAGAAATCGCCCCCTGTATTATCTCTGCCAGCAGGGAAATCCCCGCGAAGTGCAAGTACATTCTCTATTCCCATATCAACATACTTTGATGCCAAGGAAAGGATTTGTTCTTTGCTTGAGTCTATGCATGTAAAATGGGGCATAACAAGATTTTTACTTTTTTGAATAACATTGCATAAATCAATATTTCTTACTGCTCCTGATCCGCCTGCGCCGTAAGTACAGCTTATAAAGTCCGGTTTAAACTGGTATAGATGCGAGAGTGAATCTAAAACCCTGTCCATGGACACAGCATCTTTGGGAGGAAAAACTTCAAAGGATAAAGTCATTTTCTTTTTTAAAAGCTCAGTAATTTTCATTGCTATATTCTATAATAATTATAATATATAATATACAAGACTGATGAACAGACAAAAAGAAAAAACACAAAAAATTAAACATATAATGGCTATTTTGGGCCCTTTATTTCCTGATCATAAACCCTTATTGAATTTCAGAAATTCTTTTGAGCTCTTAATTGCCACTTTACTGACAGCCCAATGTTCTGATAAGGCTGTTAATTTAATAACGCCCGAGCTATTCAAGCATTTTCCTGATCCAGCTTCCATGGCAAAAGCTCCGTTAAAAGACCTTGAAAAAATAATTTATTCCCTGGGTTTTTTCAGGGCAAAATCCCATAATATAAAGGCCCTGTCACGGCTGCTTATTGAAAGGCATAATTCGCTTGTGCCGGAAACCATGGAAGAACTTGTTGAGCTTCCAGGTGTGGGGCGAAAGACCGCTTCTGTAGTGCTTTCAACCTGCTTTGGCAAACCAGCAATTATTGTGGACACTCATTTTTCAAGAATTTGCAAAAGGCTTGGTTTAAGTTCTTCAGAGAGGCCCGAGGTAATTGAAAGGGATATTTCGGAAATTGCACCCAAAGAAAACTGGACAGAAATAAGCCATGTGCTTAACCGTTTTGGAAGGGCAATATGCCAGTCAAGAAAGCCTGCATGTGAAAAATGTCCTGTAAGGGAATTCTGTTTACATGTTAAGCAATAGAGAAAAATCAGCTGGTCTTGATATTGTACTTCTTGCGGAAGCGCTCAATACGTCCAGCAGTATCTACAAGTTTCTGCTTGCCTGTAAAAAACGGGTGGCAGGTAGAGCAGATCTCTGTTTTAATGTCTTTTGACGTTGAACGTGTTTCTATAACATTCCCGCAAGCGCAGCTAATTTTAGTTAATTCATATTTGGGATGAATCTTTTCTTTCATTACAAATCCTCCAACACAAATCTTCCAATTAATCCATGCCACCTGTTCCGGTGTTCATGGACTTAAGGAATGCTTCATTATTCTTTGATTTCTTCATTCTGTCAACCAGCAGTTCAATGATTTCTATATCATCCATGGGGTTGATGACCTTGCGAAGTATCCATATTTTTTGAAGTTCTTCTTCTGAAAGCAGAAGTTCTTCTTTTCGTGTACCTGATTTCTTGATATTGATGGCCGGGAAAAGACGGCGGTCAGAAATGCGGCGGTCAAGGTTTATTTCCATATTGCCCGTGCCTTTAAATTCCTCAAAAATTACCTCATCCATGCGGCTGCCTGTCTCAATAAGGGCTGTGGAAATAATGGTAAGGGAGCCACCTTCTTCGATGTTTCTGGCTGCCCCTATAAAACGCTTGGGTCTGTGCAGGGCATTGGAATCAACACCGCCAGAAAGAATTT